>Ga0105211_1000007_pt1 | contig 109428 bp, 83 predicted proteins | sample Virmet3611_800_FD_89587 | JGI IMG/M metagenome (GOLD analysis project Ga0105211, IMG submission 89587) | Marine viral communities from the Southern Atlantic ocean transect to study dissolved organic matter and carbon cycling - metaG 3611_800 | ecosystem: Environmental > Aquatic > Marine >...
CTTGCATGGCGAATCCGAGCATTGGCGAGGAATGCGCTTCAATCCAGCCATAACCTTTACATGGATAGACCTGTCGAGCCTTGCGGCGCCTGATCGCCCTGCGGGCGATTTCCTCGCTGCGCGAGGTTCGCGCCTCGAGAGGCGCTCCTACAGTCGCTTCGTAGTAAGGTTTTGCTCGCCGCTGCCTGTTATTTCTTCAGCTTGGCTTCGATCTCATCCACGGTGATGTGGCGTACATCCTTGCCTTCCACCAGGTAGATAACCTGCTCGCCGATGTTGCGGGCATGGTCACCGATTCGCTCGAGTGCACGCAGGGACCAGATGATGTTGAGCACCCGGGTAATGGAGCGCGGGTCTTCCATCATGAAGGTGACCAGCGAACGCATGGCGCTGCGGTACTCCAAGTCCACCTCGTTATCCTCGGCGGCCACGGCCAGGGCTTTTTTGGCATCGAAGCGGGCAAAGGCATCCAGGGTGTCGCGCAGCATGTTGCGCACATGGTTGCCGATGTGGCGCACTTCCACGTAACCGCGCGGAGACTCGCCCTCTTCCGCCAGCTGCTGGCCCATGCGGGCAATCTTGGCGGATTCATCACCGATCCGTTCCAGATCGGAGACCGCCTTGGTGACGGCAATGATCAGACGCAGGTCCGACGCGGCGGGCTGACGCAGGGCCAGCACCCGGGTGCATTCCTCGTCGATCAGCATTTCCAGCTTGTCGACCTTGTCTTCCGTATCCAGCACCTTCTGGGCCAGGTCGGAATCCGCATGCAGCAATGCCTGCAAGGCATCCACCACCTGCTTTTCCACCAGGCCGCCCATCTCCATCAGATTGTTGCGGATGGATTCCAGCGCCTCATTGAACTGGGTTGAGCTGTGCTCACCAAAATGCATGCGATCCATTGTGTCTTGCTCCCCTTAACCGAAGCGGCCGGTGATATAGGCTTCCGTCAGATCGTGTTCCGGCTTGGTGAACACGGTGTCGGTGTCATTCATTTCGATCAACCGCCCCAGGTGGAAGTAGGCGGTACGGTGGGATACCCGCGCGGCCTGCTGCATGGAGTGGGTGACGATGGCAATGGTGTAGGACTCGCTCAGCTCGGAGATCAGCTCCTCGATCTTGGCGGTGGCGATGGGGTCCAGCGCGGAGCAGGGCTCATCCATCAGCACCACTTCCGGGCTCACCGCGATGGTGCGGGCAATACACAGACGCTGCTGCTGACCGCCGGACAGGCCGGTACCCGGCGAGTGCAGCCGGTCCTTCACTTCGTTCCACAGGCCGGCTTTCTGCAGGCTGTTTTCCACGATCTCGTCCAGGTCGTATTTCTTGTTGGCCAGACCATGGATACGCGGCCCATAGGCCACGTTGTCGTAGATCGACTTGGGGAAGGGGTTGGGCTTCTGGAATACCATGCCCACCCGGGCGCGCAGCTCCACCACATCCAGCTTGGGATCGTAGAGATCCTGATCTTCCAGACGCAGATCCCCTTTCACCCGGCAGATATCGATGGTGTCGTTCATGCGGTTCAGGCAGCGCAGGAAGGTGGACTTGCCGCAGCCGGACGGGCCGATCAGGGACACCACCTCGTTCTTGCCGATATCCAGGCTGACGCCGTGGATCGCCTGGTTGTCGGCGTAAAACACCTCCACATCGCGCAGGCGCATTTTCGGATCATCCACATAGGGGCTGCCGACAGTCTGTTCGGGATAGGGGGTGTCTTGTGTCATTGTGTCCTGCTCTTTAATGGCCTTGTCTTTGGCCGCATCATTGTTGCCCAGAGAACGTTTGTCCAGTTGCTGTGCGGTTTCCATAACTCGATTCCTCGTTGCCGGTCCGTTACCAGCGCCGCTCAAGGCGCTTGCGCAGTACCACCGCCAGGGTGTTCATGGTGATCAGGAAAGCCAGCAACACCATGATGGCGGCCGACGCCAACGCTTCGAATGATTGTTCCGGGCTGTCCGCCCACAGGTAGATCTGTACCGGCAGTACCGTGGCGGCATCCAGCGGCCCGGCGGGCAGATCCACGATAAAGGCCACCATGCCGATCATCAGCAGCGGTGCGGTTTCACCCAGGGCCTGGGCCAGCCGATGATGGCGCCGGTCAGCATGCCGGGGGCAGGGCCAGCGGCAGCACATGGTGCAGCACCACCTGCATTTTGGAGGCACCCAGACCCAGCGCAGCCTGACGAATGCTCGGCGGCACCGCCTTGATGGCGGCACGGCTGGAAATGATGATGGTCGGCAGGGTCATCAGCGTCAGCACGATACCGCCTACCAGCGGCACCGAGCGGGGCAGACCAAACAGGCCAATGATCACCGCCAGACCCAGCAGACCAAAGATGATGGACGGCACCGCCGCCAGGTTGTTGATGTTCACTTCAATAAAATCGGTGAACTTGTTCTTGGGCGCGAATTCTTCCAGATAAACCGCCGCCGCTACCCCGATGGGGAAGCTGAGCACCAGGGTGACGATCATGGTGAACAGGGAGCCGAGGATGGCCCCCAGAATGCCGGCCTGCTCCGGCTCGCGGGAATCCCCGTAGCTGAACAGGGACTGGTTGAACACCACGCGGGTCTCGCCAGACGCTTCCAGCTCGTCCACCCACGCTTGCTGTTTGGCATTCAGGCGGCTGTCTTCACGCTGCTTCTCGTTAGCCTTGAGAAACAGATCCACATCGTCATCGGCCAGCAGCCAGAGGGTACGGGTCTCACCCAGCAGGGAGGGATCCTCGCGCAGCATGTCACGCAGGGCATAACCGGCACCGGTGCTCACCAGCTGGTTGAGGGCGCGGGTATCCTGGCGGCCTTCCACACTGGGAAAGCGCTCGGCCAGGGCGTCGCGAATCACTCCCTGATAATTCCCGTAGTTCAGTTCATCCTCGTCGCGCGGGTTGCTGATATCCAGCACCTCGGCATCGAAGGTGATCGGCAACTGAATTTCATGCTCGACAAACGCACTGTGGCCCTTGCCGATGATGTCGGTGAACAGCAGCACCAGCGCCATCAGGCCGATGGCAATGGAACCGATACCGAAGGCCTTGAAGCGTTTCTCTGCCCGGTAACGGCGGGCCAGCGTCTTGCGGACTTTTTCCGTGGTTTCGCTCATCTCTCAATCTCTCCCGACGCTAGTCGTACTGCTCACGGTATTTCTTCACGATATGCAGCGCGAAGATATTCATGACCAGGGTGGTGATAAACAGCATCAACCCCAGGGCAAAGGCGGCCAGCGTCTTGGCGCTGTCGAATTCCTGGTCACCGGTCAGCAGGGTGACGATCTGCACGGTGATGGTGGTCACCGCTTCCAGCGGATTGGCGGTGAGGTTGGCGGCCAGACCGGCGGCCATCACCACGATCATGGTTTCACCAATGGCCCGGGATGCGGCCAGCAGGATGCCCCCCATGATGCCCGGCAGGGCCGCCGGGAAAATCACCTTCTTGATGGTTTCGCTCTTGGTGGCACCCAGGCCCAGGGAACCGTCACGCATGGCCTGGGGCACCGCAGTAATCACGTCATCGGCCAGGGAGGACACGAAGGGGATGATCATGATGCCCATCACCAGGCCGGCGGCCAGGGCCGACTCGGATGCCACATTCAGGCCGATGGACTCCCCCAGCCCGCGAATGAACGGTGCCACGGTCAATGCCGCAAAGAAGCCGTAGACCACGGTGGGTACCCCGGCCAACACTTCCAGCGCCGGCTTGGCCACCGTGCGCACCCGGTTGCTGGCGTATTCCGCCAGGTAGATAGCTGACATCAAGCCCACCGGCACCGCCACCAGCAGGGCAATGGCGGAAATCAGCAGGGTCCCCATGAACAGGGGCACCGCACCGAAGGCACCGCCGGAGGCCACCTGGTCCGCGCGCAGGGCGGTCTGCGGACTCCACTGCAACCCGAACAGGAAATCCGTGACCGGCACCCTGCCGAAGAAGCGAATCGATTCGAACAGTACCGACAGCACAATCCCCACGGTGGTGAGAATCGCCACCGTGGCACACAACATGAAGATGGTCTGCAGCACCCGCTCCACCTGCTGGCGGGCGCGCAGCTGCGGCGACACCTTGAGCCAGGCCCAGGCGCCACCGAACATGCACAGCACGATCACCACCACGGTCAGGGCCATGGCACTGGTCTGGCGCAGGGATTTGAGATGCTCTGCCGCAGCCGCAATCGGAGGCTCCACAAAACTCACCGGCAGCGCGCCGCTGGCCACGTTCTGGATCTTGCTGAGGGTCAGGTTGTAGCTGGAGGCATCCGTGGGCTGCAGCTGCTGCGGCAGACTGGCCAGTACCTGCTGACGAATGATGCTGTCATCGAACGCCAGCCACAGTGCCAGTACCACCATGGCCGGAATCGCGCACCACATGGCTGAGCGCATGGCAAAGTAGAACGGCAGCGAGTGCAGGTGGCGAATGCCCCCCAACGGTCTGGCCAGCGCGTAGGAGCGGCGATGCCCCAGGTAGTAGGCGCCGGCCACCATCACTACCAGCAGCAACAGCAGGTTTCCGGTTTGCATGTAGTACTCCGATCGGATTTGCTCAAACAAAATCACCGCAATGATCTTGGTGGAACAAACGCGGGTTTCTCAGGGGCGAAAAAGCCCGGTGGCAAACACCACCGGGCCGAAAGCATCCATGCTTTTTTTTCTTTCCTTACAACTCTTCGCCAGTCATGGACTTGAGGCTGCGAGCCTGTTTGGCCATGCTCTTGCGCAGGTCATCACCCAGCGGGATCAGGCCTTTCTCGCCCAGGTAGCCCTGGTCGCCCCAGGCTTTCTCGCTGGTGAACTCTTTCACGTAACCTTCGATGCCCGGTACCACACCCACGTGGGCTTTCTTCACGTAGAAGAACAGGGAACGGGATACCGGGTAGTCGCCGGAACCGATGGCGTCGAAAGTGGGCTCAACACCGTCCACGTTGGCAGCCTGTACCACACCGCGGTTCTGGTCCAGGAAGGAGTAACCGAACACACCGTAGGCAGCCGGGTTCTTTTCCAGTTTCTGCACGATCAGGTTGTCGTTCTCGCCAGCTTCCACGTAGGCGCCGTCTTCACGAACGCTGCGGCAGATGGCCTTGTACTTGGACTTGTCTTCGTCCTTGATGGCCTTCAGCCAGGGGAAGGTCTTGCAGCCGCCTTCGATGGCCAGTTCGTTGAAGGCATCACGGGTGCCGGAAGTCGGCGGCGGGCCCAGTACTTCGATCTTGGTGTTGGGCAGAGCCGGGTTCACTTCTTTCCAGGTCTTGTAGGGGTTGGCTACCAGCTCTTCGCTGCCATCCGGGTTCGGCACGTCCTTGGCCAGGGCCAGGAAGATGTCACGCAGGGACAGGTCGATTTGCTCGCCCTTCACGGAGTTGGCAATCACGATGCCGTCGTAACCGACCTTCACTTCGGTGATGTCTTTCACACCGTTGCTCTGGCACAGCTCGAACTCGGACTTCTTCATGCGACGGGACGCGTTGGTGATGTCCGGGTGCTGGGTGCCCACGCCCTGACAGAACAGCTTCATGCCGCCGCCGGAACCGGTGGATTCGATTTTCGGGGTGGCGTTACCGGTACGACCGAAACGCTCAGCCACCACGGTGGCGAACGGATATACCGTGGAGGAACCCACGATAGAGATAGTGTCACGGGCCATAGCGGTGCCCGGTACGCTGGCCATGGCCAGAGCTGCAGCAGCACCTGCCAAAGTTGCTTTCATCTTGAAGTTCACGGTTAAGCCTCCTAGTTACATGGCACCGGCGCTTGTCAGGTAACGACCCCACCCCGGTTTTGTTCTTGCAATCTTTGCAAACCAGTTCATGTTTCAGCACCGCGCATGCTAGAGAGGGTTTGTGACAACAACATTACAGGAAGATGGCCCCACTGTGATCCGGGAAATCTTCCCGATCACCGCCACGGGCTGGCCCTGCCCCACAGGCCCCGTATAATGCCCGCTTTCTCGGTATTCCCCGGCCTGCAACCGGGCCCGGGGGGTCACATAGGCTATTTATGACACAACAACTATTTCGCTGGCAGCAACGCTTGACCGGGTTCACAACCCGGGTGGGCCGCAGCAGCGCCTGGCTCGCCCTGTTATTGGTACTGGGCATGGTGCTGGTGGTGGTGCTCCGTTACGGCTTCGGGATCGGCAATATCGCTCTGCAGGAATCGCTCACCTACCTGCATGGCAGTCTGTTTATGCTGGGAATTGCCTATACCCTGGCCGAGGACGAGCATGTGCGGGTGGATGTGCTCTACCAGCGTTTCAGCCCCCGGGGGCGTGCCTGGGTGAATGTGCTGGGCACCCTGTTTCTGTTGTTGCCGGTGTGCGGGGCCCTTTTCTGGCTGTCGCTGGACTATGTGGCCAGTAGCTGGCGCGAGCAGGAAGCCTCCGCCAATGGCGGCCTGCCCTTTGTGTATCTGCTGAAAACCCTGCTGCTGATCCTGCCCGCCCTGCTCACCGTGCAGGCCCTGGCAGAGCTGTTGCGTCACAGCCTGACCCTGCTGGGGGCCGCCCTGCCCGCTCCCCAGGATCACCCCGGGGAGGGCCTGTGATGGAATGGATTCCCCTGCTGATGTTTGTGGTGGTGTGCCTGGTGCTGCTCAGCGGCTACCCGGTGGCCTTTGTGCTGGGCGGCACCGCCCTGCTGTTCGCTGCGGCCGGCATGGTGACCGGCACCTTCAGTCCGGCGGACCTGACCTTTGTTCCCAACCGGCTGTTCGGCATCATCGATAACACCACCCTGATGGCAGTGCCCCTGTTCGTGTTCATGGGAGTGATGCTGGAGAAATCCCGGGTGGCGGAAAAACTGCTGGCCAGCATGGGGCAGCTGTTCGGTGGCCTGCCCGGCGGCATGGGCGTGGCCATCATTCTGGTGGGCGCCCTGCTGGCCGCCAGCACCGGCATCGTCGGCGCCACCGTGGTCACCATGGGACTGCTGTCGCTGCCCACCATGCTGCGTCAGGGCTATCAACCCCAACTCTCCACCGGCCTGATCTGTGCCACCGGCACCCTGGGCCAGATCATCCCGCCCTCCATCGCGCTGGTGCTGCTGGGCGATGTGCTGGCCAATGCCTATCAGGAAGCCCAGCTCAAACAGGGGCTGTGGTCCCTGGATACGGTCTCGGTGGGCGATCTGTTTGTCGGCGCGCTGATCCCCGGCCTGATTCTGGTGGGGCTGTATCTGTTGTATGTGGTCGCCATCAGCCTGTTGAAACCCCAGTGGGCACCGGCATTTCAGGCCGATGACGGGGCGCCCCGGGGCTGGCGCCCGCTGCTGGCAGGGCTGATTCCGCCGCTGTTGTTGATTGCCGCTGTATTGGGCTCCATCCTCACCGGCAAGGCCACACCCACCGAGGCCGCCGGCGTTGGGGCCTTCGGCGCCCTGTTGCTGGCCGCCGGCAACCGGCACCTGAACCGGCAGATTCTCGGTCAGGTGGTGCGCGCCACCAGCCGGGTCACCGCCATGGTGTTCATGATCCTGATCGGTGCCAGCCTGTTTTCTCTGGTGTTTCGCGGTTTCGGCGGTGAAGAGGCGGTCCAGGCCCTGTTCGAGAGCCTGCCCGGCGGCGTGATCGGCGCCACCCTGCTGGTGATGCTGCTGATCTTCCTGCTCGGCTTTATCCTCGACTTTATCGAGATTACCTTTGTGGTGGTGCCCATTGTCGGCCCGGTATTGCTGGCCATGGGGCTGGACCCGGTGTGGCTGGGGGTAATGATCGGCCTGAACTTGCAAACCAGCTTTCTGACCCCACCCTTCGGGTTCGCCCTGTTCTACCTGCGCGGCGTGGCGCCGCCAGAGGTGAAAACCGCGCAGATTTACCAGGGCGTGATACCGTTTATCATTATCCAGTTGCTGATGCTGGGTATACTGGCGCTGTTCCCGGAACTGGCCACCTGGCTCCCTGATCAACTGTACGGGTAAATGCACTACCGCACGGCGGTGTAAAGCCTCTCCTTTAACACCGGCTCAAAATATTACGGATAACAAACATGACCGATAACACCGACGACATACCCCAGCCCATCGGCACACTGGCCATCCAGACCATTGCCATGCCGCAAAGCGCCAACTGGAATGGCGATATCTTTGGTGGCTGGCTGGTTTCTCAGATGGATCTGGCCGGTGCTGTCACCGCCCGCAAGAAAGCCCGTGGCCGCGTGGCCACCGTGGCCATCGACTCCATGGCCTTCCTGCGCCCGGTTCCCATTGGGGCGGTGGTGAGCTGCTACACCCAGCTGCAAGACGTGGGGCGCAGCTCCATGCAGATTCTGGTGGAAGTGTGGATCCGGGAAGACACCGGCACCCTGTCGAAAGTGACCGAAGGGCACTTCACCTTCGTGGCCATTGATGACACCGGCCGGACCCGGGCGGTGCCAAGGGATTAGTTGCACGAGGAACGTCGCTGGGACCGGGCTTTCTGTAGGAGCACCTCTTGAGGTGCGAACCGAGCGTAGCGAGGCCAGAAGATTGAGGTTGACGCCATTCCTTCCAGAGAGACCCGTCGAGCGCTGAAATCCCTGATCGCCCTGCGGGCGATTTCCGCGCAAGCGCGGTTCGCGCCTCAAGAGGCGTATTCGCTACGCTCACCCTTCGGGCCGCACTTCGTGCGTTACTCCGCTACGCTCCGTTCCTACAGCGGCTTCGTAGACGCGCAGAAGCCGCTCCCGTTCAACCCTTGGCCAACTGACTACGCACGTTCATATACGACTGCTCCGCCACCGCCATGTATTCCACCGATTCGTCACGGAATTTGCGGTAGGACTCGTACACCTTGCGGGCTTCGCTGTTGTCGGCCACCAGGGCTTCGATCACCTCGTCGCTGGCCTCCTTCAGGGCCTTGAGGACATCGTCCGGCAACCGGCGCAGTTTCACCCCGTGCTTGTTGACCAGCTCCTGGAGGGCCGCATTGTTCTGGGCGGTGTACTCGTCGAGCATGTCCTGGTTTTCTGACTGGGCGGCGTAGCGGATGATCGCCTGCAGGTCCGCGGGCAGGCTGTCCCAGACTTGCTTGTTGATGGTCAGCTCCAGGGTCGGACCCGGTTCCTGCCAGCCCGGATAGTAGTAGTACTCGGCGACCCGTTGCAGACCGAAGGAGCGGTCGTTGTACGGCCCCACCCAGTCCGCCGCATCGATGGCGCCGGTTTGCATGGAGGTGAATACCTCGGCACCCGGCAGCTGTACCGGCGTGGCGCCCACCTTGCCCAGCACCTCACCGGCCAGCCCCGGCATACGCATCTTCAGACCTTGCAGGTCCTCCACGCTGTTGATTTCCTTGTTGAACCAGCCGGCCATCTGGGTGCCGGTGTTGCCACAGGCAAACGGCTTCAGGTTGAACTGGGCATACAGATCATCCCACAGCTTTTGCCCGCCGCCATGGTGCAACCAGCCATTCATTTCCTGGGCGGTGAGCCCGAAGGGCACGGCAGTGAAGAACGGCGTGGCCGGGTGCTTGCCTTTCCAGTAATAGGCGGCGCCGTGTCCCATCTCGGCGCTTCCCTGGCGGACCGCATCGAACACCTCGAAAGCCGGCACCAGCTCCTTGGCACCGTACACCTTGATCTTGATGCGCCCGGCGGACATCTCTTCCACGCGCTTGGCAAACCGATTGGCGCCGACACCCAGGCCCGGATAGTTCTTCGGCCAGGTGGTCACCATCGTCCATTCATAGGTCTGCTGTACCGGTGCTTTTTTTTCCGCTTCCGGCGCAGCCGCCACGCCACTCTCGGTGGGCGGACAGTCTTTCTTTTCACAACCGGCCAATGCCAGGCCACCCAGCCCCAGACCGAGGGCGGACACGAATTTGCGACGATCCAAGGGTTATCCTCCATCATTCGGCAGCCGGGAACAGCCGCCCGATTGTTCTTGTCGACGGGCCGGACGGGGTCCGACGTCAGTCTGTCTTCAAATCACTTCCAGCCGCGCGTACTGGCTGACCAACCACTTGGTGCCGGCACCGTCGAAGTTGATCTGCAGGCGCGCATTGGGCCCCTGCCCTTCGAAATGCAATACGGTGCCCTCGCCGAATTTCGGGTGCAACACCCGCGCGCCCAGATCGATACCATTGGACTCGGTTTCCCGAATCGGCCGTGCCGCCCCGCCAACGGGTCGACTGAATCCGGCACGGGCGCGGATCTCTTCCAGGGATTCTGCAGGGATCTCGCGCAGGAAGCGGCTGGGCGGGTTGTAGTTTTCGTTGCCGTAAAGGCGCCGGCTTTCCGCATGGGTCAGATACAGTTCGCGCATGGCACGGGTCAGGCCCACGTAACAGAGGCGGCGTTCCTCGGCCAGCCGCCCGGGCTCCTCACTGGACATCTGATGGGGGAACAGGCCCTCCTCCATGCCAGTGATGAATACCACCGGGAATTCGAGGCCCTTGGCGGAATGCAGGGTCATCATCTGCACCGCGTCCTCGTGGGCATCGGCCTGGCCTTCGCCGGATTCCAGCGCCGCGTGGTCCAGAAAGGCGGTGAGGCTGTCCAGTTCGGAGTCTTCGTCCTCGTCACCGAACTCGCGCGTGGCAGAGACCAGCTCGCGCAGGTTTTCCAGCCGTTGCTGGCCCTTTTCGCCCTTCTCTTTACCGTGGAATGCCACCAGTCCGCTGGCCTCGATCACGTGTTCGGTGGTTTCCGCCAGCGACAGACCGTCACACTGCTGCTCCAGCTGCACCACCAGATTCAGGAATACCGCCAGTGCATTGGTGGCCCGGGCGGTAAGTAACTGCTCACTGATCAGCGCCTGGGCCGCAGCCCACAGGGACACGCCACGCTGACGTGCCAGCTCGCGCAGGCTTTCCAGGGTCTTGTTGCCGATGCCCCGGGTGGGGGTGTTCACCACCCGCTCGAAAGCGGCATCCGCATCCCTATGGCTGATCAGGCGCAGGTAGGCCAGGGCGTTCTTGATCTCCGCCCGTTCGAAGAAGCGCTGGCCGCCATAGATGCGGTAGGGAATACCGGCCTGCAGGAAGGCTTCTTCCAGTACCCGGGACTGGGCGTTGGAGCGATACAGCACCGCCATTTCCCGCCGCGCGGTCCCTTCCTGGAACAGCTTTTCCACCCGCCCGGCGATAAAACGGGCTTCGTCCACTTCGTTGAAGCCGGCGTAGAGACGGATCGGGTCGCCATCGCTGCCCTCGGTCCACAGTTCCTTGCCGAGCCGGTCACTGTTATGGCTGATCACCGCGTTGGCGGCTTTCAGGATGGTGCCGGTGGAGCGGTAGTTCTGCTCCAGGCGGATGGTGCGGGTATCCGGGAAATCGCGGCTGAATTTGTGGATGTTCTCGATCTTGGCGCCGCGCCAGCCATAGATGGACTGGTCATCATCGCCGACGATGGTGACGGCGTTATCGTCGTTGGCCAGCAACCGCAGCCAGGCGTACTGGATGCTGTTGGTATCCTGAAACTCGTCCACCAGGATGTGGCGGAAGCGACGCTGATAGTGACCGCGCAGGCCGTCGTTGTCGCGGAACAGTTCGAGCACCCGCAACAGCATTTCGTTGAAGTCCACCAGGGCACTGCGCTCGCAGGCCTCTTCATAGCTGAAGTAGATCTTCTGCATGGTCTGCACGAACAGATCGCCATTGGCGTCCATGTGCTTGGCGCGCAGGCCTTCGTCCTTCTGGCCGTTGATAAACCAGGTGGCCTGGCGGGCCGGCCAGCGCTGTTCATCCAGCCCCAGCTCCTTGATCACACGCTTGATTAGACGAATCTGGTCGTCGGCATCAATGATCTGGAAACCCTGGGGAAGGTTCGCCTCCTGCCAGTGGGCCCGCAGCAGACGGTGGGCAATGCTGTGGAAGGTCCCCACCCACATGCCATCGGCGGACATGTCCAGCAACTGCTCGATTCGGCCCCGCATCTCGGCGGCGGCCTTGTTGGTAAAGGTCACCGCCAGAATCCCGAACGGCGAGGCCTGCTCGGTGGCAATCTGCCAGGCGATGCGATGCACCAGCACCCGGGTCTTGCCCGAGCCGGCACCGGCCAGCACCAGTAAATGTCGGTCATCGGCAGCCACCGCATCGCGCTGGGCCGGGTTCAGGCCATCAATAAGGGAAGTTACGTCATCCATGGCGCGGGAGTTTAGCAGAATGTCCGCTGGCGCGATGCCTGCCTGGCGCATCCGTGGACCCTGTCAGCATGGCAATACGCCACTATGGATAGCGAGATCGCGGTTTCCCTTGTCTGCGCCGATAGGTAAACTGGAAAACAAAAACACTCGGCTACACGCCAGAGGATAATAATCAAGGTGTCTTCGCAGTCTCCGCAAACCCGAACCGCTCCGCCGTTCAATGGCGTGGTCACTGAACAGTGCCAATTGTTACTGAGTGGCATTGCGGTACTGATTTTGCTGGAAGTCGCCAGCGCCATTACCCTGGTGTGGGCCTACTGGGACACGCCGGTTTCCCGGCAAAACCTGCTGACCTGGCTGGGAATCCTGGCGACCGTGCAAACCGCCAAGATGATCGCCCTGCCTCTGTGCCATCGTCGTCTGCGCAACGATCTCGCCACCCCCCACTGCCGCCATATTCTCTCTGTAATTGCCCTGAGCACCCCGCTGATACTGGGTGCCGCCGGTTACCTGTTCAATCCGCTGGACACCCTGTTCGCCGACAACATGCTGGCCGCCCAGCTCACCATTGCCTGCCTGGGCCTGGGCCTGAGCACCATGGCCCTGGCCGCCTACAGCAGCCATTTCCCCACCGTCTTCCTGTACCTGTTAATGCTGCTCGGGCCCGGCATGCTGCGGTTGTCGGAAACCCAGGAGCACGGCCAGCTATCGCTGATGCTGCTGATGTCATTGCTGGGGCTGTTCTTCCTGTTCGCCGCCCGGCGCATCAACCAGACCGGCCACCAGGCAATGATGCTGCAGGCCAGCAACCGCTCGCTGATCGACTACCTGAACCGGGCCCGCAGCGACGCGGAAGCACTCAACGAGAAACTGGCCCAGGAAATCTACGAGCGCAAGGAAGCCCGTCAGCGCCTGCAGGAAACCAACGAGCGACTGGAATCCATGGTGCAGGAACGCACCCGGGCGCTCGGGGAAACCAACCAGGCCCTGGCCGCCACCAGTGAGCGCCTGGAGCTGGCCCTGGAAGCCAGCAATATCGGTCTGTGGGACTGGATGCTGGATACCGGGCGCAACTACCACACCAATTTCGACCGGTTGCTGGGCTATGACGGCGCCTACTTCAAGAACTTCTTCGGGGACCTGGAAACCCTGGTCCACCCGGAGGATCTGACCCGCATTCGCCGCGCCATGGTGTCTCATTTCAAGGGGCAGAATGACCGTTATCATGCGGTATACCGCCTGCGCCATGCGGATGGCAGCTGGCGCTGGATCGAAGACGAGGGTCGGGTGGTGAAGTGGTCAGACCAGGGCCGCGCCCTGCGCATGATCGGCACCCGCCGTGACATCACCGAAGACCGCCAGAGCCAGGAGCAGCTGCGACTGTCCGCCACCGTTTTCGACAATGCCCCGGAAGGCATCTTCATTCTCGACCACAAGTTCCGCTTCCTGGCGGTGAATGCCCGCTTCGAACAGATTACCGGCTACAGCGAATCCATGGTGCTGGGCAAACAGGTGCTGGATCACCATGAAACCGCCGCCAACAGCGACACCTACAAGATGATTACCGCTGCGCTGAATGAAAGCGGCTTCTGGGAAGGCGAGATCAACGAAACCCGCCGCAATGGCGAGCCCTTCCCGGAGTGGCTGCAAGTCAGCGCCGTGCGCGATGAACAGAAACGGGTGATCCGTTATGTGGGTATGATGTCCGACCTGACCGCCCGCAAGGAAACCGAACAACAGCTGCAGTTCCTTTCCAACTACGACCGACTCACCGGCCTGGCCAACCGCACCCAGTTCCGCGAACACCTGCACAAGTCCCTGACCCTGGCACGCCTGAACCGGGAAAAGGTGGCGCTGCTGATGATCGACCTGGACCGTTTCAAACCGATCAACGAATCCCTGGGGCATGAAATCGGCGACCGCCTGCTCAAGGCCGCCGCAGAGCGCATCGGCCAACATGCCGGCGGTGAAGAAAATCTTGCCCGGGTGGGCGGCGACGAATTTACCCTGCTGCTGGAAAATCACGGTGGTGAAGGCGCCATCAGCCAGCACTGCCAGAAACTGATCAACGCCATGAAGAAGCCCTTCATGATCGACGGCCACGAACTGCTGCTGGGCGCCAGCATCGGCATCAGCGTGTTCCCGGACACCGCCAAGGAAGCCCAGAGCATGATCAACCAGGCGGATATGGCGGTGTACCAGGCCAAGCGCAGTGGCGGCAATAATTTCCAGTTCTATCGCAGCAACATGCGGGTGGCCTCGGTGGAACAGCTGGCCCTGGAAACCAGCCTGCGCAAGGCCATTTTCAAGAACGAATTCGTGGTCTATTACCAACCGAAAATGGACCTGGCCAGTAACCGCATCAACTCCGTGGAAGCCCTGGTACGCTGGCAGCATCCCACCATGGGCCTGCTGCCACCGGCGGATTTCATTCCGCTGGCCGAGGAGACCGGGCTGATCTCCGCCATCGGCGAACTGGTACTGGAACGCTCCTGCCGTCAGGCCCACCAGTGGCACAAACAGGGGCTGGGCGATATCTGCGTATCGGTGAACCTGTCCGCCCATCAATTCCGCAAGGGTAATGTGGCGGAAATCGTCGACCGGGTACTGGAAAGCACTGAACTGCCGGCCCATCTGCTGGAACTGGAACTCACCGAAAGCCTGATCATGGAAGACATGGAGCAGAACATCGAACTGCTCCAGCAGTTGCGGACCCGCGGCATCGAACTGGCCCTGGACGACTTCGGCACCGGCTACTCGTCACTGAGCTACCTGAAGCGTTTCCCGGTGGACACCCTGAAGATCGACCGCTCCTTCATCATGGATCTGGACAAGAGCCCGGACGACGCCGCCATCACCCGCGCCATCATCGACATGGCCCACAGCCTGCAGATGAACGTAGTCGCCGAAGGCGTGGAAACCGACGCCCACCTGAGCATCCTCCGCGACATGCATTGCGACAGCATCCAGGGCTACCTGATCAGCCGCCCGGTGCCGGAGAAGGAGCTGGTGGAGTTGCTGCATACGCAGGCGTATAGAAAGGCAATTGATAATTAATAGTTAATAATGAATAACGCGCGCGTTTGCGTTGCGGGCTTCTCAAACGCAAGAGGCCGCGCCCAAAGTCTGGGCGCGGCCTCTTGCGTTACAGGACCAACCAATGTTGCCCCGCGAGTTATTAATTATTCATTATTAACTATTAATTAAGCAGCTCCAACGTCTCCGGCCGCTGAAAATACCCCTCCAAATGCCTGCGCAGCCACGCCTCAAGCAGGCCTTCGGCGCGCAGTTTCTCCATCACCGGGGGCAGGAAGCGGCGGGCGTCATCGAGCATCAGGGCGCGGGTCACGCCCAACTCGTCGAGTAGCCCCATCAGGGTGGTGTCGCCATATTTGTCGAAGAAGGCGTTGACCCCGGAATCCAGCATGGCAATGAAATAATCCGTGTGGCGCAGCTCACGCCAGTACTCGAAGCCGATCACGAACAGCTCCTGGATATCTTCGCTGCTGATCAGTTCGCGCAACTCGGCCACCGGGCGCTGGGAGAATTCCTGCCAGGCGACCAGTACCAGTTCACGCAGCTCGTCCAGGTTTTCATCCCGGTATAGCCAGGGATCACTGAGCAATTGCTCCATGCGCTTGAGCAGCCATTCCTGCAGACGCACTTCCAGGCTGCCCAGCCAGCGGGCCGGCAGGCGCTTGCGCAGCTGGTCATGCAGTGCCGGCGGCAGACCCTGGTGCAACAGGGTCTTCAACCCCAGCTGCGCACCGCCGGCCAGCAATGCCAGCAACACCGGGTTACGGCCCAGCCAGGCCATACTCTGACGGGACAGGGGAATCTCCAGCACCTTGTCCAGCAGGGCCATCACCACGTCCTCGTCGACCACATCGCCGATCAGGCGGTCACTCTGGATACCGTGGTCGTAGAACTGCTCCACCATGTCGCCGACCAGCTCGGGGATGGCGCCACTGATGTCCATTTCCGCCGCATATTTCTGGGCGGTAATACGAATCTGCTCGGCACTGACCCAATCGTTCAGGGTGTAGCGTGTGGCCACATCCAGGGCGTAATCCAGCTCCTGCTCGATCAGCCCGTCCAGCTGTGCCGGCGACAATTTGGCCAGCAGATGCTCGACCAGGCCATCAAGTAAACGATTAGCAACTTCCTGTTTATTATCCGCCATTTTTTTCATTTCCCGGTGGAAAACCCTTGCTGTGTGACACAGCAATTGTATCATCGAATGATGTAACAGTTACGGAGGTACGCACCATGGCGATCTCGATTCTTCCCATCCGTCGCAATCTGAAATTCAACCTGAACCCGGCCAAGGCCCTGACCTGGCACCGGGACGGCCTGAATGTCAGCCAGTTCATGAACACCATGAGCCTGTTTTTCCCGGTGGGGGAACGCTTTTTCATCGACAGCGTACGCAATTACCGTGACCAGATCACGGATCCCGAGCTGAAAAAGGCCGTGACCGCCTTTATCGGCCAGGAAGCCATGCACGGTCGTGAGCACGAAGAATACAACGATTTCGTGGCCCAGGCCGGTATTCCCCTGCATGCCCAGGAAGCGTTCGTGGCCCGTTTGCTGAAAGCGGTGCAGGACTATTCCCCGCAATCCTTCCAGCTGGCCGCCACCGTGGCCCTGGAGCACCTGACCGCCATCCTCGGCGGCGGCCTGCTGGATCTGCCGGAGATTCTGGAAGGTGCCGACGATGGCTACAAGGCCATCTGGAACTGGCATGCCCTGGAAGAAACCGAACACAAGGCGGTGGCCTTCGATGTCTACCAGGTAGCCATCGGTGACGACAGCAACCTGGGCGCCTATGCCCTGCGCAGCAGCACCCTGGTCGCCGCCACCGGCGTCTTCTTCGCCCTGATGATCCCCTTCTATCTGCACAACGTGCGCATCAAGGGCGGCCTGACCGACCTGAAAGGCTGGCGCGCCGTGGCCAAGCACACCTGGGGCAAGAAGGGCATTTTCCGCAATATCACCAAGCCCTGGTTCGACTGGTTCAAGCCCGGTTTCCATCCCTGGGACCACGACAACAGTGAACAGTTGAAAAACTTTGACGCCTTGCTGGGCGACCTCCTCAAGGAGGAGGCCGCCTGACTCTTTCCATCACCGAGCTCTCCCTTTTCCGGTGACTCTCAGGGTCGGCATTCATGCCGGCCCTTTTTTTTGGCGCAAAAACCCCGCAACGTTGCAAACGTAGGGTGCACTGAGCCTAAGGCGAACTGCACCGATCCGGCGTTTGATGGTGCAGTTCGCCTTAGGCTCAGTGCACCCTACGCAATCCCTGGCGGCGTTCCAGAATTCAGCAGCATCATCAAAAAAGGCAAAGAGCAAACAGAGAAAAGTCTTTTCCTCCGTGAGCTCTGTGCCCTCTGTGGTGAAACATTGATGCTCAACAACGCCTGCCTTGGCAGGCACCGGCCTTACCCGTCGTTGCCTCCCTGGGTGGACACCACCCGGTCGTCGGTGAGGCGGATGTTGCCTGCCGGCGCCTTGCCGTCCCGGTCCTCCCCGAAATACAGGGTGGTATGGGGGAACGGAATCTCGATGCCGGCCTTGTCGAAGTAGATCTTCACCAGCCGGTTGAAGGCACGGCCCACCGCCCACTGGTTGCCCGGCGTGGTCTTGATCACCACACGGATGTTCACCGAGCTGTCCGCCAGGGCGGTGACCCCGGCCACGGTCATGGGTGCCAGGATATTATCCTTGTGATCGCCTTCCTTCAGTTCTTCAAAGGCCGCTTCCAGCTGGACGATGGCATCATCGATGCTTTCGCGGTAAGCAATCCCGTATTCACCCACGTGGTTACCGAATTCACGGGTAAAGTTGGACACCGCATCCACCGAGGAGAACGGCACGATGTGGTAGGTACCATACAGATCCCGCAGGGCCACGGAGCGGATACCCACCCGGTCCACGGTCCCGGAGTTGCCGCCGACGCTGACAAAATCGCCGGTGTTCATGGCATTTTCCAGCTGGATGAACACCCCGGTGATCACGTCCTGGACCAGCTTCTGGGCACCGAAACCAATGGCCAGACCCAGCACACCGGCACCGGCAATCAGCGGGCCGATATCAATACCGATCTCGGACAGAACGATCATGGTGGTCATGATGATGATGGTGATGGCCAAGGTGGTGTGGAACAGTCCGAGCAGGGTTTCCCCGCGGGCAGCCTGGGCCGCGGTGCTGTTTTCTCCCGGGCTGAACTTGTGCTCCACCAGGCTTGCCAGCGCAATCCACAGGGCCGCCGCCAGCCCCAGGATGATCAGGATATCGATCAGCGCAGACACCGTCTGGGCACCGGCCGTGGTGGCATACCAGGCGGCCAGATCATAAAGCTCCCAGGCATCCAGCGACAGCACTACCACCAGCGCCAGAATCAGCGCGCGGATCAGTTTCAAGGCCGTGGGAACATAGGTATTCACCCGCGCCTGCAGCCGCGGCATGCTGGCATTGAGGCGCTCGGAAAACTGGATTTCCTTGCCGATCAGTTGCCCAAGCGCCACTGACACCAGCAGCCCCACGCCCACATAGATCAGGGTTTCCAGGGTCGCCATGGCCACATAGGGCAAGGCGGTCTCCGGATTCAGTACGGTGACGGCAAACACCAGCAACGCATAGGCCAGCGCCAGCCAGTGCCAGGTGCGCGCCAACAGCAACAACGACAGACGGATCGGCCCATAGCTGGCATTGGCTCGTTGGGTCAGTGCCTCACGCAACACCGGGCGCTTGCGCAAAATCACCCCGGCGGCATAGATCAGCGCCACCAGCATGATCAGGGTGCCGGCACCACTGCCCACCGCAGGGGACACGTTGAAGTTCAGCACCGGCACCAGCACCAGCATGCCGTAGCCGATCAGCCCGGCCTCACGGGCCAGGAAGCGGTTGCAGTAACTGGCCTGGTCCGCCGCCACTGGCAGCAACCGCAGGCCCTCGTAACGGGACGAAAAGAACATCCGCAACCCGGCCTTGGCCAGTTCCACGATCAGGAAGGCATTCAGGAACAGGGCCAGTCGTGTGGCATCCGCGCCCAACTGCTCGGTGAGTACCGGCGCCACAAAGGTCCCGGCCAGATAGGCCAGCGCCACCACAATGACATCCAGCAGGGCACCGACTGCCACCGCCACCGTGGTGCGCAGAATCGCCAACTTCTCCGACCCGGCCCGGGCCCAGTGGCTGAGGCGGCCAAAGGCCGAACCCGCCAGGGTACGCAACACCCAGAACACCACAAAGGTGACCACTACCAGAATGGCCAGATTGAGTAACGCGGCGGTGACTGCTTTCATGTTGACCGTGGTGCTGACAGCCGCCTCACCGGCGCTGTCATCGCTGACAAACCAGCCGGTGACCAGGCCGCTCAAGGCTGCGAACTGCCGCCCCATATCCCCGGCCAGGTTGCCGGTGGCCGAGGCCATACGGCGAGCCAGGGACACCTGGTCGGCGGTCTGCCCGCTGGGGGCCTGGGCGGCAATTTCCGAGGGTGGCACTTCCCCGGCCACGCCCAGCGGCGCCGGGTTGGCGGCCGCCTGTAAACCCCGTAGCTGGTCAATCAGCTGCTGGCGCGTGGTCTCGTTCTCCAGCAATTCCGCCAGCTCCCCGTACTCCCGGGCTCCAGGAGGGGCTTCCTGGGCGGGCAATGCCGTCGTCAACATCACTAACAACAGGGCAAAAAGGGCTGTCAGGCCCCGTAAATGACGGGCTTGATGGCGCACTCTCATCTCCTTAGTGCCGGCTTTTTGCCGGATCAACCGCTATGTTTGAAGCATATTCAGACGCATACCCTAACAATTGGCGTCAGGAAAAATGTGAAGATCGCGCGAAAATCCTGTACCGGAATTGTCACGCGGCATTGACCCAAATGAAGCCGGGCCGTTGCAGGAATGCCAATCACACCGGTTGACCGTGACATTGCCCACTGTAATGATCAGTCTCCATTTCATAACAATATTCGGCGGAGGTGCTCATGAGCGCATTCTGGACCCCGGACTCCCAGGCTCTGGCTCCCTATCTCCACAGCCAGGCGCTGGCCAACAAGTGCCTGCAGATTATTGCTGCGTCCCTGCAACCGGGGATGAGCGAACAGGACTGCGAACTGCTGATCCGCGATTGGCTGCGCGCCCATCAGGTGTTTGATCCGGCCCGCCCGCCGAAGGTGCGCTTTGCCGGCCAGCCGACCCGCCGTCGCTTTGGCCTGAACAGACCGGGAAAGCGCCGCTACCGGATCGGGATGCGCTATATACTGCGTTGCGATGCGGTGCAGAACGGCCATGCCGCCAAGGCCAGCCTGAGCGGCCCCGCCAGTGCCGAGCTGGCCCCCCTGCATAGCCGCCTGCGCCAGTTCCGCGAGCAACTGCCGACGGCCCTGCGTGAGGGTGTCACCCCGCAGCAACTGGCCAGCCGCTTCCCCGGCCTGCGCCAGCATTACCGGCTGGCACCGCTCACCGGCACCCTGCCGGAGGGCAACCGCATCGATGACGCACCGCTGATCCAGGGGCTGTGGCAGTGGCAACTGACACTCAGCGATGGCCCGTACAGCGTTGCGTGCAGTGAATTTTTGCTGATGGATGACCAGGGCCCGCGCTGGCTGACCGCCACCCCGGCCCACCTGCTCGACACCAGCCATAACGACAATCAAGAGGAAGCAGCCTGATGGTGCAGTGGCGCGATACAACCGTAAGCCGTGATGGCGTGAACCTGGCTGTGCGTACCTGGAGTGCGGACAAGAGCCCCACCGTAATCCTGGTGCACGGTTATCCGGACGCCAACCACGTCTGGGAAAAGGTGGCCGAACGGCTCAGCCGGCATTTCAAGGTGGTCGCCTACGACGTGCGCGGTGCCGGCAATTCTTCCGTGCCAAAAGGCCGGGCAGCCTACAAGCTGCGCGAGCTGCGTGATGATCTGCATGCGGTCATGGATGCGGTCAGCCCGAATGAAAAGGTCCATCTGGTGGGCCACGACTGGGGCTCCATCCAGACCTGGGAATCGGTCACCGACCCGGGGGCCGAGCAGCGCATTGCCTCCTACACCACCCTGTCCGGCCCCTGTCTGGACCATGTGGGCCAGTGGATGAAGGCCCGGCTGCGCGAACAGAAAATCGGCGTTGTGCTCAACCAGCTTTCCCATTCCTGGTACATCGGCGCCTTCCAGCTACCGGTGCTGGCCCCGGCCCTGTGGAAAGCCGGGCTGGCCAAGGCCTGGCCACAGGTGCTGCGTCGCACCGAGAACCTGGACAGCGAACCCAGTGCCACCCAACTGCAGGACGGCACCCATGGCATCGAACTGTATCGGGCCAACATGCTGCCCTGCCTGCTCAAGCCCCGGGAGCGGTACACCAAAGTGCCGGTGCAACTGATCGTCGCCCGTGACGACAACTACGTGCGCCCGGCCATGCTGGAAGACCTGTCCCAGTGGACCGACCGGCTGTGGCGCCGGGAGCTGGATTGCGGCCACTGGGGCCCATTACTGCAACACCCGGACGTGACTGCCGACTGGATCCGTGACTTTATTCAGCACATTGACGGGGCCCCCGCGTCCGGCCCGCTGCAACGCAGTGAGGTCACCGGCAAGCAGCGAAAAGGCCCGGACAGCGGCAAGCGAGTGGTGATCACCGGTGCCGGCTCCGGCATCGGCCGGGAAACCGCCCTGGCCTTTGCCCGCCGTGGCGCCCTGGTGGTATGCACCGATATCAACACCGAAGCTGCCGCCGCCACCGCCCGCATCATTTCCGCCGAAGGGGGCAGTGCCCTCAGCCGCAAGTGCGACGTGAGCAGTACCCGCTCCATGGAAGCCCTGGCCAACTGGGTGGAAAAGGAACTGGGTGCACCGGATATCGTGGTCAACAACGCCGGCATCGGCCTGTCCGGCTCGCTGCTGGATACCAGCGTGAAGGACTGGCAACAGGTGCTGGGTGTGAATCTGTGGGGCGTTATTCATGGCTCTCGCCTGTTCGCTCGCCAGATGGTTGACCAGGGCCGCGCCGGCCACATCGTCAACGTGGCCTCCGCCGCCGCCTTCATGCCCTCGCGCATGCTGCCCGCCTACGCCACCAGCAAAAGTGCCGTGCTGATGTTCAGCGAATGTCTGCGCGCCGAACTGGGCGACCATAACATCGGCGTCAGCGCCATCTGCCCGGGCATCATCGATACGCCCATCACCCGCAACACCCGTTTTGTGGGCGTGGACAACGACGAGCAGGACCGCCGTCGCCAGCACGCCCACAAGCTCTACCAGCGCCGTGCCTTCACCCCGGACCGGGTGGCCCGGGCCATTGTCGAGGCGGTGGAGAAAAACCGCGCGGTGGTCCCCGTCAGTCCGGAGGCCCGTGGCATGCAGTGGCTGGGGCGCTTCACCCCGTCCCTGGCCCGCAATCTGGCCCAGGTGGAAATCAGCCCCTGACACCGGCCACCCGTTTGCAGGCGGTGATACGGACATCGCTTCCTGCAAACGCGCCACCTTCCCCGCGATCTGCACACCGTTGAGTGAAAGCAGTCACATTTGTGGCGCGAAATGCCATCCTGTGAACGCCGCAAGCTGTGGCGCCTGTGCAAAAAGCGGGCTATCATCGCGGGCATGAAAACCAGTGACCGCAATCCCGCCGCTATCCTGCGCAGCCTGAAGAAATACACCCAGCCTGTGACCGGAGCGCTTCAGGCTGAAGCCGGCAACCACAAGGAATTTACCATCGACGAACTGGCCCGTGAGGCCAGCTCCACGGTGCGTAACGTACGGGCTTATCAGGATCGGGGCATTCTGCCGCCCCCGGAAAAACGCGGACGTACCGGTATCTATACCGATGTGCATCTGGCGCGCCTGAAGATCATTGGTGCTCTGCTGGAGCGCGGCTACACCCTGAACAATATCCGCGACCTGCTCAGCGCCTGGGAACAGGGCCGCGAGCTCAACGATATTCTCGGCCTGGAAGTGGCGGTCACCTCCTGGCAGACCCCCAGCGTGCCCTCCTACCTGGATTACCAGGACCTGCTGGATGACTTCGGCGAAGACATCACCCCGGAAGTGATGACCAAGGCGGTGAAGCTGGGTTACATCATTCCCGAGGGCATGCGCTTGCGCATTCCCTACCCGCGCATTTACAACGCCGGCAAGGAACTCAGCGAAGCCGGTGTGCCCCTGGACGCGGTGCTCACCCACGTGACCCTGGTGCGCGAGGAAGTGGACAAGCTGGCCGAGCGTTTCATCGGCATGATCATCCACCACCTGGTGGACGAGAAGTACGGTGACGAGGCCCTGCCGGAAGGCGAAGACGTGCCCAAACTGGCCGACTTTATCACCCGCATCCGCCCGCTGGCCGACGCGGTGGTCAGTGACGAGCTGGGCCGGGTACTGGAAAAGAGCATCAACAAGATTCTGGTCGACCGCCTGGCCAACGTGCTGGCGCATATCGAAAAGAATATCTGAACACACCACGCCTCTGCGTAGGCACGTCGCTGGCGGCGCGATCATACCCCCAGCTTCAAGGTACGAGTCACGGGGAGCGAAAACCCGGTCCTGAAGCGATAGGGTTTGATTTTCGACACTCGCATCTCGTAACTCGCACCTCACAAAATCACGCCGCGAGCAACGCTCCTAGCCCCCCTCCTTTACACACCGATACATGATTAGCCGCCGGTTGGCTTTTCTTGCTGTTTTGTTGCCGGGGCTCCCTTCATACCCGCGGGAATGCCAATCTTGGGACGTTAGTGCGAATCTTGTTCGCCCTGCCAAAATAATAATGTCCCGAGGAGAGCCCCATGAAACCCGGCCTGTTACTCAGTACCCTGCTGAGCGCCAGCCTGCTTGCCGCCTGTGGCGGCGGCGGTTCCAGCAACCCGGCACCCGCCAGCAACACCCCCACACCCAGCAATCCATCGACGCCGGAAACGCCCACGGGCCCGGAACCGCGTCCTTCCAATGTCACCGCCCCCTTTGCGGATTACGGCACTGTTCTCAATATCCTGCCCCCGGGTCAGGATGATATCGGCGGGGTGGCCAACCTGGCTGCCGACATTCCCGGCCTGGGCGATCTGCTCAGCACCCTGTTCGACGACCTGGTGGCGGAAACCGGCCTGGTACCGGCCCTCAGCAAGGAGCCCCATTTCGACGACCAGCTCGGTCTCTACGATGCCCTGGTGCGCAGCGAACCCGGGCTGACCGATGACCAGCTCGGCGACTACTTCAAGGCCGCCCCACTGCTGGCGCCGGACGCGGGCAACTGGGAAAGCGAGCTGAGCCTGGATGCGGCCGGCTATCAGGTGGATATCAAGCGCGACAATTTCGGGGTGCCCCACATTTTCGGTGACTCCCGTCGCGATGCCCTGTTTGGCGTGGGCTATGTGACCGCCGCCGACCGCCTGTTCCTGCTCGACGTACTGCGTCGCGCCGGTCGTGGTGAGCTGTCCCGCTTCCTGGGCCCGGCGGACTTTGCCTTTGACGAGGACATTGCCGTCAACGCCCCCTACCGGGAAGAGGACCGCACCACCATGATCGCCAACACCATCGCCCGTTTCGGCGATGACGGCGCCCAGGTGTTCGACGACGCCACCAACTATGTGGCCGGCCTCAACCAGTACGTGGCCGACGCCCGCAGCGGGCTGCTGCAAGTGCCCGTGGAATACGTGGCCCTGGGGGTGCAACTGGAACCGTTCGTGATTGAAGACGTGGTCGCCATCGCCACCCTGATCCAGGGCATCTTCGCCGGCGGCGGCGGCAACGAACACAACAATGTGCTGCTGCTCCAGGCCCTGGAGGCCCAGACCGGCAGCAAGGACATCGCCTGCGACCTGTGGAAGGACCTGCGTCATGGCACCGATCCGGAATCGTCCGTGACCACCACCACATCCTTCGCTACCCAATCGCCCCCCACGCTACCGGACATCTGCCCGCTCAGTGGTGAGCTGGCTGGCCAGTTCCCCGGCGCGGTGATGTTCGATGCCGGTTCCTTCCAGAGCTATGACCCGCTCAGCCATGCACCCTGTGGCCGCCCCGGCCAGCCCGAATGTCCGGAAGCCCTGGGCAATGTACCCGCCCTGCCCGGCACCGGTGTGGTCGGTGGTCTGCTGGATACCGTGGGGGACCTGCTCGGTGGCATCCTGTCCCTGTCCTTCCTGGACGATAGCGGCCAGGCCCTGTCACAGCAGTGGGCCAGTCTCACTCGCCAGTTGCCCGCACTCTGGACCCGGGAGCACAGCCTCAGCGAGCAACAGCAGCAACAGGCCATGCAGCGCATCGCCGCCATCGAAACCGGTATTCAGGGTCTGCGTGACGGCTTCCCCAGCGTCATGTCCAATGCCCTGCTGCTCAATGCGGAGCATTCCGCCAGCGGCCAGCCGCTGGCCGTGTTCGGTCCGCAGACCAGCTATTTCGTGCCCCAGCTGCTGCTGGAAATGGCCGTCCATGGCGGCGACATCAACACCCGCGGCATGACCTTCACCGGCCTGCCCTATGTGGTCATCGGGCGCGGCCCGGACTTCGCCTGGAGCGCCACCTCCGGCAGCTCCGACCTGACCGACGTGCGCGTCGTGCAGCGCTGTGAACCGGCGGAGTCGCCGGCCCATGGTGAGGGTGGATACCAGGTCAACGGCCAGTGCAAACCCTTCGATGTGATCGACGAGCAATGGGTGGCCCGCTGGAATCTGGCCTCTTCCACCGATCCGGAAGCAGTGGGTCAGAACGAAGCGGTCACTCGCCGGGTGATCCGCACCGAGGAATACGGCCCGGTGATCGGCTTTGCCACCGTGTCCGGCCTGCCCGTGGCGGTCACCCGCCAGCGCAGCACCTACTTCGCCGAGCTGGATACCGCCCTGCCGTTCCTGCAGGCCAGCCGTAACGATGTGCACGACGTGCAGAGTTTCTACGACGTGTTCCACAACACCACCGGCAGCTTTAACTGGTTCTATATCGATGATCGGGACATCGCCTTCTTCCATTCCGGCGACTACCCGCAACGGGCCAACGGCATCCATCCGGAGTTGCCCAGCTGGGGCAATGGCCAGTACGACTGGAACGGCTTTATTCCGCAACAGGCACACCCGCAGGAGAGCAACCCCCCGCGCGGCTACCTGGCCAGCTGGAACAACCGCCCGGCCCGGGACTGGTGGGCCGCCGATGCCCATGCGCCCTATGGTTCCGCCCATCGCAACGACATCCTCGATGTGCGTCTGCAGCAACTGGTTGAGGAAGGCAGCGTGACCCGGGCGCGCATGGTGGAAGCCATGGGCGACGCCGCCACCGTGGATCTGCGCGGCCAGGAAATCGTCCCCGCCGCCCTGGCGTTGCTGGAAAGCGCGCCGGTCACCGGCGACCAGGACAGCGCCATCCGCCTGATGCAGGACTGGGTCGCCAACGGCGCCCTGCGCCGGGACCGGGACGGTGACGGCAACTACGATGAGGAAGCCGCCGTGGCCCTGATGGATGCCTGGTATCCGCTGATGATCGACATCCTGCTACCGCAGATTACCGCTGTGGAAGACGTGGATGGCCAGAACCTGTCACTGATGGGCCGCGACAACAAACCCGGTGCCGGCGGCTCCGCCTACAACAATGGCTACTACGGTTATCTGGAGCGGGTGCTGGAACAGGCCGCGGGCACCAGCGCCAGCCCCTACCGGGCCCTGCGCTGCGCCGGCAGCGATGACCTGGCCGCCTGCCGCAGCGCCCTGGCCGACAGCCTCAACCAGGCCATAGCAGAACTGGGCGGCATCGCCAGCATGGACAGCTGGAACGTGGACGAAACCCAGGACCAGATCCAGCATCGCGCCATCGGCCTGGCCAGCGTGCCTGCCATCCACTGGCAGAACCGTCCCACCTTCCAGCAGGTAGTGGAGTTCACCGGGCATCGGTAAGCCCCCTCTGTAGGAGCCATGCTTGCATGGCGAACCGGCTCGCGATAGCCCATCTTCAGGGCTATTCGCCATGCGAGCATGGCTCCTACCCTTCTTTATAAGCCGCCTTTATTCCCCCCCATCCACCCCATGCATTTGTCTAATCCCCCCATCGGCGTTAGCGTCTGCTACACATAAAAAACAGATTTCCGGGAGAGCAACGCATGCGCGCGATTTTGTGTAAGGAACTGGGACCGGCGAATACGCTGGTCATCGACGACATCCCTTCCCCCGAGCCGGGCAAGGGTCAGGTCAAGGTGCGGGTAAAGGCCGCCGGCCTGAATTTCCCCGACACCCTGATCATCGAAGGCAAGTACCAGATCAAGCCGGAGCTGCCGTTTTCACCGGGTGGCGAAATGGCCGGTGAAGTGCTGGCCGTGGGCGAAGGCGTTCAGCGCTTCAAACCCGGTCAGCGGGTCATGGGCCTGACCGGCTACGGTGCCTTTGCGGAAGAAATCCTGGTGCCGGAAAACCAGCTGATCCCGGTGCCGGACGGCATGAACGACCACACCGCCGCCGCCTTCTCCATGGTCTACGGCACCAGCTACCACGCCCTCAAGCAGCGCGCCAACATCCAGCCCGGGGAAACCCTGCTGGTGCTGGGTGCCAGCGGCGGGGTGGGCCTGGCGGCCGTGGAGCTGGGCAAGGCCATGGGCGCCACCGTTATCGCCTGTGCCAGCAGTGAAGAGAAACTGGCGGTGGCCAAAGAGGCCGGCGCCGATGACCTGATCAACTACGCCGAGGAAGACCTGAAGGACGCGCTCAAACAGCGTTACCCGAAAGGCGTGGACGTGATCTACGACCCGGTGGGTGACAAGTTCACCGAAGCCGCCATCCGCAACATGGCCTGGAACGGCAGGCTGCTGATCGTCGGCTTCGCCGCCGGCGACATTCCGAAAATCCCCGCCAACCTGGCACTGCTGAAAGGCTGCTCCATCGTCGGCGTGTTCTGGGGCGCCTTCACCCAGAAAGAGCCACAGACCAACATCCAGAACATCATGGAACTGATGCAGCTGTTCAATCAGGGCAAGATCAATCCGCGCATCAGCCAGGTGTTCCCGTTCGAGGACTACGAACAGGCGCTCGCCGCGCTCACCTCACGTACCGCCAAGGGCAAAGTGGTGCTGGATGTGGCAGGCGACTGAGTCGCAAATCACACACTAGCGTTGTTGGTGTGACACCCGCGCCTGACGGTCAGGCGCGGGTACAGAAGGCCATAGCCCAAACCCTGTATCGCGCCGTGTGGTTTGAAGCAGTTGCTAGCGACCACTCTGGTCGATGACCCTCCCCGGTGCCCCGGCCAGAAACAATTCGCGCAGGTCGTCCGGCACCGGTGTCTTTTCAAAGGGTTCGTTGGTCATCATCACGTACACCGCTTGCGAAGACGCAATGGCGCGGCCATCGTCAGCGTGGAGGATCTCCGCTTCCAGGGTGAAGGAGGTATTGCCCAGTTGCTTGACTGACACAAACACGTTCAGCACATCGTCGAAGCGCGCCGAGGATTGCCACTCCAGGGTTAGCTTCACCGCCTGATTATCCAGCCCTCGTGCCTGCAACTGGCTGTACTCGCACCCCAGAGCGCGCATGAACTCCTTAATGGCAAGATCCACGTAATCCGCATAACGGGCATTGAAAACCACTTGCTGGCCATCGCATTCCTGATAGCGAACCCGAAAGCGGAAACAGAACGGCTGGGGCATAACACTCTCCAAAACTTTTCAATACAGGACGGCCGGAAGAGTCAGCGAAGCAAATAACAATGCCGGCATGGCGGCAGCCGGGCTATAGCGTGTGACGAACGACCGGGACAGCGAAAACCGGGGATGGTCACCGGCCCCTTTTCGGTAACAGAATCAACCTGCTGGCCACGACTTAGGGCGCCGCATAATAGCCCATTTGGGCTTTCAAATGGGCCGGAGCACGAGTCGATATTGCATGCACCCGCCACGCGCTGACAGTGATGCAGAATGAGAGACCTGACTTTCATTGCGAGCAGCGCCATCTCCCCCAGCCAGGAATCTGGCGCAGACAGCCATCACAGAAAAGGCGTCATTCCCTTCGTTACCGGCGCCCACTCTGATCAACCACCACACCCGGTGCCCCGGTCTGTAGCAGTTCGCGCAGGTCATCCGGCACCGGCGTTTTCGCAAACGGTTCCGTGGTCATCATCACGTACACCGCTTCCGCGCGAGCGATGGCGCGCCCTTCATCCGCATGGCGAATATCCGCTTCCAGAGTGAAGGAGGTGTTGCCCAGATGTGTGAGGGATACGAACACATCCAGCACATCATCAAAGCGTGCCGAGGATTGCCATTCCGTGGTCAGCTTCACCACCTGGTTATCCAGCCCCTGGGCCAACAGCTGGTTGTAGTCACAGCCCATGGCGCGCATAAACTCGGTCATGGCGAGATCCACATAGTCTCCGTAGCGAGCATTGAACACTACCTGCTGGGCATCGCATTCGTTATAGCGCACCCGGAAACGGAAACAGAACGGCTGGGGCATGACATTCTCCAAAACTTATCAATACTCTACGAAGCAACTGTTGGAGCTATGCCTGCATGGCGAATGGAGCATTGTTCGCCATGCAAGCATAGCTCCAACAGCAAAAATAAGATGGTTTTGAGCATTACCAGAGCTTGCCGCGCTTACAACATCCGCTCAATGGGCAATAGCGACAGCAACCACGCCAGCATGCGTCGCCATACGGTCACGTCGGGTTCGTTATGGTGCACCTCCGGCCGACCGTCATGGCCATCGCCGGCCCAGGTCAGTTTTCCCTGCTCTTTATCGACCCGATAACTGTTTTCCGGCGCCAGGCCTTCTTCGATGAACGCCGCGACCTGCTGGCCCAGTTCCGCAGACGCCACGTAGTAGCCCATCTCCGTGTTCAGATGCACCGAGCGAGGATCAATGTTGAACGAGCCCACGAAGACCTCGCGCCGGTCCAGCACCATGGCCTTGGTGTGCAGGCTGGCCCGGGAGCGCCCCTTGAACAGCCTTACCTGACGATGCAGCGCGCGGGCATTGGCTTTCAGTTCATGCAGTTCCACGCCCGCCTGCAACAGCCCATCGCGATAACGGGCATAGGCACCGTGGGCGGCAATCACATCATTGGTGGCCAGGCTGTTGGTGAGTACCGCCGCGCGGCCACCCCGTTGTTTCATCTCCGCCAGTTCCGCCACAAAGGCATCGCCGGGAATAAAGTAGCTGGCCTCCATCAACAGCTCCTGATGGTCGTCCCGGGCCAGCAGGTGGGCGAGTTGATCGCCCATCAACGTCTGCTTGACCCCGGCGGCCTTGTCCGGGCTGTCGAACAGCAACACCGCATGGGCCTGAACACACTGGCGATCCTGGGCCGCCAGGTATTCGGTGAAGAAGGCTTCGTGCTGGGGAAACAGGTAGGGGTAGTTCTTGAGAGAGCGGCGCCATTGCCGCAACCACTGCCAGACTCGATCCGCCGCCGTTTCCCGGTAACGACGCAGGGTCTTCATGGGCATTGCCAGCGGGCTGTCCCAGTAGCAGTCAAAAGCGGCCTGGGTATCGGCAACGATGGGACCGCGGGCGTACAGGTCCAGATCACGAAAATTGGTGGACGCATTCACGCCAAAATAATGATCGGCAATATTGCGACCGCCCACGATTGCCCGTTCGCCATCCACGATCCAGGCCTTGTTATGCATGCGGTGATTCAGCAGCGGCGCATGGTGCAACCATTGCAGGAAGTGCTTGTAGCGACCATGGAAGGCGTTGAAAAGACGCACCTCGATATTGGGGTGCGCGTCCAGTGCCGCCCACTTCACATCCCGGCCCAATTGATTGGCATGATCCAGCAGCATGCGCACTTTCACCCCCCGGCGCGCCGCTTCCAGCACCCGGTAGATCAGCAGCTTGCCGGTGGTGTCGTCATCCCAGATGTAATACTGCACATCCAGGGTTCGCCGGGCCAGACGGACCAGGGTGACACGCAGGGTGAACGCTTGGTCGCTGTCAGACACCAGCGACAGGGAGGACAGTGCCGTCGGGCTGGCCTGCGCACTCATAATGTTCCCTCTCCATTCACCCACACCGCTCCATTGCCGTTGTTATGACCCGCTCATGACCGGGCCATGATGATTGTCCTGTTTTCGTCGGTAATGCCTACCCTGCCATAAAACGAACGGCATTCACCTAAAATTCACAGGGTTTTTACGCCCGGGACTTGTCACGCCGCCACCCTCTGGGCACTCCATTTTCTGCTCAGGGATGAACACTCATGAAGCACATTCTTTTCGCCGGCCTGCTGGTCGCCTCACTGGGGTCGGCCCATGCCTACCAGTGGAACTACCCCGCCCCCATCAAGACCCCCGGCGCCAACGACAACGGCAAGGTGGTGCTGTTCGACGTGTCCCACGGGGGCACCGAAGGCAACGCGGACTGGGTGATCGACGGCGCCTTTTCCGACTTCGCCGATGCGCTGGTGGCCGAAGGCTATACGGTGCAGGAATACCGGGGTGTGGACAAGAACAGCGACGGCGTTATCCAGTTTGTGGACGACTACACCACCCCAACCACCGCCAACAGCAACGCCAACGAAGCGGTCATCACTTACACCGCCATCAGTCACGCGGATGTGCTGGTACTGGCGGAAAGCAACCGTCCCTTCACCCTGGCCGAACAGCAAGCCCTGGAAGATTTTGTGGCCGCCGGCAAGGGCATTTTCTTTGTGGCCGACCATTACAACGCGGACCGCAACCTGAACACCTGGGACAGCACCGAGGTGTTCAACGGCTATAACCGCTCCACCCTATCCCAGTTCAATGTGGGCGGCAGCTACGGCGACCTGCGTAACCCGGGCACCACCAGCGGCTGGCTGGCCCAGGAGTTCGGCATCCGCTTCCGCTTCAACGCCATCGACTGGCACAGCGGCGCCAGCGGCATCGAGCCGGCCAGCCAGGTAGAGGGGCTTACCACCGGCGTGGGCCCGGTACTGATGGCCGGCGGCGCCACCCTGGCCATCACCGACCCGAACCGGGCCAAGGGCCTGGTGTATTTCTCCACCAGCGACAGCCCCAGCCGCTGGAGCCATGCTGTGGATTCCGGGCTCTACTTCGGCGGCACCGCCGAGGGCCCCTACGTGGCCATCGCCAAGTCCGGTGCCGGCAAGGCCGCCTTTATCGGCGACTCCAGCCCCATCGAAGATGCCTCACCCAAGTACAAGCGCCAGGACAATGGCAACACCAAGAGCACCTACCCGGGTTGGACCGATGCCGGCAACGCCGCCCAGCTCAGCATTAACCTGATCGACTGGCTGGCCACCCCGGAAAGCTACACCCACTTCAACAGCAGCGCCCACCCGGCCGGCACCGCCACCCCCACTCCCATGGCCAGCGAAGAGCTGGACGACCCGGACAACGGCCAGCCCTGGAATACCCCCTCCGGTGGCTATAACCCCTGGGATGCCAGCACCTTCGACTATGGCGCCTACGGTGCCCCGAACGGCCCCGGTGACAGCTCTGGCGGCGGGGAGGTGCTGTCCGTCAGCGAGGCCCTGGCCGAACCCACTGGCACCTCCGTCACCGTGGAAGGCGTGATTACCCAGGCCATCAACGGCGAGTACGCCCTGGAAATAGAGGACAGTGCCGGCAGCGCCGCCCTCTACGTGAAACTGGAAAGCCAGTACCGCAACGACTTCAGCCCCCAGAACAACCCGGCAGTGATCGGTGAAACCCTGCAGGTGAGCGGCGAGCGTGATGTCTACATGGGTGAGCCCAGTATCGAGTACGTCACCGACATGCAGCTGGTGGATGGCAGTACCGGCGGCGGCAGTTGTGGCAGCAGCGGCGCGGTGTCGGTAAGCGACGCCTACGCCAGCAGCCAGGGCACCCCGCTCACCGTAATCGGCGAAGTCATCAGCGGCGTCAACGACCCCTACGCCCTGGAGTTGGGTGACCTGAACAGCAGCACCACCGTTTACGTGAAGCTGGAATCCGACCAGCGCGCCGAATACAGCCCCGCCAACAACCCGGCCATGATCGGCCAGACCCTGGAAGTGGACGGCGTGCGCGACCTCTACATGAGTTACCCCAGCCTGGAATCGGTGAGCTCACTCACCGTGATCAGCAACTGCCCCTGACTCTTTTTGAACCCTTGCCTGGCGGCGTTCGCGCCGCCTTTCCCAACCCGACACACAGGACACATCATGAAAGCTTCACTGCGATTCCTGCTCGCCCTGTCTCTGGCCAGCGGCGCCCTGCTCAGCGGCTGCGGCGGCGATGACGACAACACCCCCGCCCAACAGGACACCACCCCACGGGTGGATCTGCGTCTGATGGAAACCACCGACATCCACGCCAACGTGATGGACTACAACTACTACAGTGACAGCGTGGACAACGGCCATGGCCTGGTGCGCACCGCCATGCTGGTCAAGCAGGCCCGTGAGGAAATCCGCTACCCGGAAAACTCGGCCCTGGTGGACAACGGCGACCTGATTCAGGGCAGCCCCATGGGCGACTGGCGCCAGGCGCAGGGGCTCACCAGCGGCGAGGTGCACCCGGTCTACAAGGTCATGAATGAAATGGCCTACGACGTGGGCAACTACGGCAACCACGAATTCAACTACGGCCTGGATTTCCTCGCCGAAAGCGTGGACGACGCCGCCTTCCCCTACATCAGCGCCAATGTGTTCAGCGCCGACGGCAGCACCCCGTATTTTGATCAGTACAAACTGATCACCAAAACGGTCTACGACCGGGACGGCAACCCCCACGACATAACCCTGGGCTTTATCGGCTTCCTGCCACCGCAGATCATGCAGTGGGACAAGAAGAACCTGGAAGGCAAGGTCACCGCCAAGGACATCAAGGCCACCGCGGAGTTACTGGTGCCGCAGATGAAAGCGGAAGGCGCGGACATCATCGTCGCCATTCCCCATTCCGGTATAAACACTACCGCCTACTCGAAGGACGCCAAGGCAGAAAACAGCAGCTGGTATCTGGCGGACGTGGAAGGCATCGACGCCATCATGTTCGGCCACAGCCACCTGACCTTCCCTTCGGACAGCTTTGCCAACACCGCCAACGTGGATCTGGAAAAAGGCACCATCAAGGGCGTGCCTTCGGTCATGCCCGGCTACTGGGGCAGCCACCTGGGCATCATCGACCTGACCCTGGCACTCAATGAGGATGGCGAAAGCTGGACCGTGGTGAACAGCCAGGTGGAAGCCCGGGCCCTGGACCCGGAGGGCGAGGCAGATGCCGCCCTGACCGCCCTGGTGAAACCCGACCACGACGCCACCCTGGACTACATGGGCCAGGTGATCGGCGAATCCACCGACGACATCTTCAGCTTCCTGGAGGTGGTGAAGGACGATCCGTCCATCCAGATCGTCAGCGATGCCCAGAAAGCCTATGTGGAAGACGCCATTGTCGGTACCGAGCTGGATGGCCTGCCGGTATTATCCGCCGCCGCCCCGTTCAAGGCCTGTGACCGTGACGGGGTCTGCGCCGAGGAAAGCAGCTTCACCGTGGTGCCGGCCGGCGAGCTGCAGGTGAAGAACATCGCCGATCTCTACCTCTACCCCAACACCCTGATGGCCGTGAAAGTGACCGGGGCCGAACTGGAACAATGGCTGGAATGTTCCGCTTCCCAGTTCTTCCAGATCACCGATACCGCCGACCGCCAGGAGCTGGTGGATTTCAGTGGCTTCCCCACCTACAACTTCGATGTCATCGACGGCGTCAGCTACCAGATCGATGTGACCGAACCGGCCCGCTACGATCGTGACTGCGCCAAGATCAGCGACGGCAGCCGCATCGTTGACCTGCAGTTCGAAGGTGCCGCCATCGAGCCGGCCCAGGAATTTCTCATCGCCAGCAACAACTACCGTGCTACCGGCGGCCACTTTGCCGGCACCGGTGGCGATCATGTGGTGATCGAATCTCCGGACGAAAACCGCCAGGTGGTCGGCAACTACATCCAGGCCAACAGCCCGGTAACCCCTACCGCCGATAACAACTGGTCCTTCGCACCGATCCTGGGTTACAGCAGTGATCTGGAAGTTGTCTTCCGGGTACCCAACACCGACCGCGCCAAAAACTTCGTGGCCGACGCGGTGGCCGGAGCCGGTGGCAGCTTCATGGCCACCCTGCTGGATGACAGCGGCAACGAAGCTATCTACGAGCTGAACCTGCAGCCCTGATCAATCGGACTGCAACACCTGACGAGTCGGCGCCGCCGGCTCGTCGTTTCGTATTCGCAAAAAGCTGGCAAAGCGGGGCAAACCCGTGGATGTGAGACCGTAGAATTTATAGGTCACCGTGCTGCCCAGCGGCGGCGGGTCCGCCCGTTCGGCATCGCTGAGACCACTGCCCAGCTTGAAGCGTCGGCCCGCTTCGGTTTCCACCACCAATGCGCCAACCTGGCCCTGGTATTTGCCTTTCCCCGGGGTGTAATCCACCACCGTTGCTTCCGCATCCTGAAAGGTTTTTACCTTCAACAATGCCGCCGTGCGGCCGGTTTGGTAGACGCTGTCGCCATGGTGCAGCATCAAGCCTTCGCCACCCGCCGCCAGCACCCGGTCCAGATCGGCCAGCAGGGCCTCATGATCCGTGGCCGGCCGCTGTTCCACCATGGCCAGATGGTAAGATCCGGTATCTCTGGTCAGCTGACGCATTCGTATAATGCGCTCGCTGAACGGCACACCGGAGGCCGGCAGGTCGAACAGCATAAAACGGATTTGCCGCCACTCTTCCGCCTTCGGCTGCAACCGGCGGATGGCCGCAGACACCTGGGCAAAGCGGCCTCGACCCATCCACAGTTCGCCATCCAGAGGCTGATCCGGGAAATCCCGCAGGAACCAGTCCGGCGCCGCAATCACATTGCCTCCCCGGGACAGCAACTGCTGCCCGTCCCAGTAGGCGCGCACCCCGTCCAGCTTTTCGCTGACCCAATAGCCCTGCAGGTCCATGCCCGGCTGATACACCCTGGCCAGCTGCAAAGGGGGCTCGCCGGCCCGGGCCACGGCCGCCAGCAACCACATAGCCACCACCAGGCCAAGCCGCAAACCGCCTTGTCGTACCGGTATCGTCACGGTCTTCTCCCTTTATTCTCGCTCACAGCCCCAGACTGTGACGGAAGGAGAGGCCCGACTCTGTCCGCCTTCGCAGCGACAGCGCGTAAGAAATCACCGGTTTTGCAACAAATCCGCCGGTCGGGCATCCAAGCGTCAGGAGGTATCAATCATGCGTACTTTGTTGTTTCTGGTTGCTCTCACCGTGAGCAGCCCACTGTTGGCCGCCGAGGCCTACTTCGCCGGCGGCTGTTTCTGGTGTACCGAATCGGATTTTGAAGAGCTTGATGGGGTCAGCGATGCCATCAGCGGCTTTGCCGGGGGAGACGAAAAGAATCCCAGCTACGAGGATGTGGCCCATGGCCGCACCGGCCATACGGAAACCGTCAAGGTGATCTACGACCCGGCGGTGGTGAGCTATGACAACCTGCTCACCTGGTTCTGGCAGCATATCGACCCCACCGACCCCAACGGCCAGTTCGTGGATCGCGGCCAGCAGTATCGCAGCGCCATTTTCTACCAGACCGAGGCAGAGAAAACGGCAGCCCTGGCCTCCCGGAAAGGACTGGATGAAAGCGGCCGCTTCGACAAGCCGGTGGTCACCGAAATCACCGAGCTGAACGCCTTCTACCCGGCGGAGGATTACCACCAGGATTACTACAAGACCCACAGCCTCAAGTACAAGTACTACCGCTATCGCTCCGGCCGTGACCAGTTTCTGGAAGAACACTGGGACGACCCGAAGCATCGCCCCTGGCTCACTGAGCAGGTGACGCAACGCTGGCAGGGTCCGGATCAGTTCCAGCGACCCAGCGATGAGGTGCTGAAAAAATCCCTGCCCAAGCTGGTCTACCAGGTGACCCGGGAAGACGCCACCGAACGGGCTTTCCAGAATGAATACTTCGACAACAAGGCCGAGGGCATCTATGTGGACGTGATCAGCGGCGAGCCGTTGTTCTCCTCCACGGACCAATACAAATCCGGCACCGGCTGGCCCAGCTTTACCAAGCCCATCGACAAGGCATTCGTCACCCTGCACGAAGACAACAAGCTGTGGGCCACCCGCACGGAAGTGCGCAGCCGCTACGCGGACTCCCACCTGGGTCATGTGTTCAGCGATGGCCCCGCGCCCACCGGCCAGCGCTGGTGCATGAACTCCGCGGCGATGCGCTTTGTGCCCAAGGACGAGATGGCCGAACAGGGTTACGGGGAGTATCTATCCCTGTTTGAGTGACACCAACCGTGGCCGGTTGATGACAATGGCGATCACCCCGGTCACCGCCAGTGCCCAGCAGTAATGGATGGCGCCGATCAGCGCCAGCGGTGACAGCCCGGCAATGGAACAGGCCAGCAGCACCTGGGCGCCATAGGGAATCAGCCCCTGCACCACGCAGGAAAAGATATCCAGCACACTGGCGGAACGGCGGAGGTCCACACCATGGTCTTCGGCGATGTCCCGGGCCATCTCCCCGGTCAGCACAATGGCCACGGTGTTGTTGGCCACGAACACATTGGCCACCACCACCAGCAGGGCAATACCCACTTCCCCGGCCCGTTGCAGCGGCAGTTTCAGCCAGCGGGTCAGGCCGTGAATCCGTTCGATCAACCAGCGGGTGCCACCCTGGTCGGTCATCAGTTGTGACAGCCCACCGATCAGCATGGACAGCAGCATGATCTCGAACATGCTTTCAAAACCGCTGTAGACCGCCCCATTCACCTGGGCCAGCCCATAGTCCGCCCCCTGCACCATGCCGGTGGCCGCGGCCACGGCGATACCGATGATCAACACCGCCAACACGTGCAACCCGCTCAGGGCCAAAGCAAAGACCAGCAGGTAAGGCAGCACCAACCAGGGTTGTAACGGCTCCGCCTGCACCTGATGGTCACCGCCGCCCAGCATCACCAGCACCGCCACGGTCACCAGCGCCGCCGGCAGGGCAATCCAGATATTCACCCGGAACTTGTCCTTCAACGAGACGCCCTGGCTGCGGGTGGCGGCAATGGTGGTATCGGAAATCATCGACAGGTTGTCGCCGAACATGGCGCCGCCCACCACGGCCCCCACCGCCAGCGGCAAGGGTAGCCCGGTAGCCTGGGCAAAGCCGGCGGCAATGGGCGCGGTGGCGGCGATGGTGCCCATGGAGGTGCCCATGGCCGTGGCGATAAAGGCAGCGATCAGAAACAGGGCCGGCAATACCCAGTCAGAGGGAATAATGCGCAGGCCAAACTGTACGGTGGCATCTACACTGCCGATGCTCTCGCTGACACTGGCAAAGGCCCCGGCCAGCAGGAACACCAGACACATGAGGATGATATTGGGGTGGCCGATCCCCGCCAGCAGGCGCTCCACACTGCGGCCCAGCGCCTGCCGCGCCAGCACACAGGCCAGCACAATGGCCGCCATGGCCACCACCGGCGCCTTGATCTGGTAAAAGGCGAACTCGGTGCCCTGCAGGCTGTAATAGATCCCGCTACCGAAGGATACCGCCATAAAAAACAGCAGTGGCAACAAGGGCCAGGCGCGGGCAGGAGCTTGAGTCATGGATCAGTCCGGATCAGCGGTGAATCTCCACACAGTGTAGAGATTCCCGGCCGGGGACGGTACCGGCGCCGCCTTCCTTCCCTAGCCGCTGTAGGAGCCCATGCTTGCATGGCGAACCGAGCGTAGCGAGGCGACAGAGATTCGAGCGGCAGCAATCTTTTTTGAAACCTGTCGAGCTCTGAAAACCCTGATCGCCCTACGGTCGATTTCCGCGCAGGCGCGGTTCGCCATGCAAGCATGGGCTCCTACAGCGGCTTCGTATCCAGGTTTTCGCAACTCGACACTCGCAACTCGCTTCTGGTCTTTCAAAACGTATCCACAAACGGTCGACCGCCGTGCCGGCCGGTGTTGAACCCGGACGCATTCAATCCACGCAGAATCCACTGGCGGCTCTCTTGCGGATCAATCACCGCATCGATCTCCAGGAAGCTGGCCATGTTCAGGGCCTTGCCCTGCTGGTAGGCCTTGGCCACCAGCTTGTCGAAAAGGCGCTGCTGTTTCTCCGCGCTAGGCTGGGCCGCCAGTTCCTTGGCAAAGCCGAGCCGCACCGCCCCTTCCAGCCCCATTGCGCCGAACTCGGCACTGGGCCAGGCGGCGGTGAACAGCGGCGAATGGAAACTGCCCGCCGCCATGGCCTGGGCACCCAGGCCGTACCCCTTCCGCAGCACCAGGGTGAAGAACGGCACGGTGAGGCTGGCGGCGGTGACGAACATGCGTGACACATGGCGCACGGTACCCTGCTTTTCCGCGTCCGGCCCCACCATGAAACCGGGGGTGTCGCACAGGGACACCATGGGCAACCCGAACGCTTCGCACAGCTGCATGAAGCGCGCCGCCTTGTCGCCGCCCACCGCATCGATGGCGCCGCCCAGGTGCTGGGGATCGTTGGCGATCAGGCCGAACGGCTTGCCTTCGATGCGCACCAGGGCGGTGATCATGCCGGGGGCAAATGCCCGGCGCAGTTCCAGCACCGAACCGGTATCGGCCAGTGTCTCGATGACCCGGCGCATGTCATAGACGCGGGTGCGTTTTTCCGGAATGCGGTGCCGCAGCTCCCGCGGGTCCGTCGCCTGCCAGTCCGCCACCGAGCCCTGGAAATAGGACAGGTACTGTTTGGCCACGGCCACCGCCTCGGCTTCATCGCGGACTCGCACATCCACTACCCCGTTGGCCGCCTGCACACTGACCGGCCCCACCTCTTCCGGCGTAAAGCGCCCCAGACCACCGCCTTCGATCATGGCCGGCCCGGCCATACCAATGGAGGCATCTTCTGTGGCGATGATCACATCGCAGCAACCCAGCAAGGCGGCGTTACCGGCAAAGCAGCGACCCGAACCGATGCCCACCAGTGGCACCTGGCCGGACAATTTCGCCATGGCAGCAAAGGTATGGCAATCCAGCCCCGCCACGCCGACAAAATCCGTATCCCCCGGACGACCGCCGCCCCCTTCCGCAAACAGCACCAGCGGCATCTTCCACTGGCCGGCCAGCTGCAGCAGGCGATCGGTCTTCTTGTGGTTCATCATTCCCTGGGTACCAGCGAACACGGTGTAGTCGTAGCTCATGGCCATCACCCGCGCGCTCTGCTCGCCCACCTGATCCGCGTTGACCGTGCCGGTACCACCAATCAACCCGTCCGCCGGGCTCATGGCCTGCAGTTCCTCGGCACTGCGACGGCGGCGCTGGGCGGCCAGGGCCATGGCGCCATATTCCTGGAAGCTGCCCGCGTCGAGCAGATCGTCAAGATTTTCCCGGGCGGTGCGCTTCCCCTTGCCGTGGCGTTTTGCCACCGCCTGGGGTCGGCCTTCGTCGCTGATGGCCTTGTGGCGATCCAGCACCTCCGCCAGGTCCTTGCGGATATGGTCCAGGTCCACGCTTTCTTCCGTGGCGATGTCACCGCCCGCCACCTCACCGGGTTCCACAAACAGCAGCGGCGCGGATTCGTTCAGGGCATCGCCCTCCCCGGCGGCCAGGCTGTGCACGCTGCCAGCCGTGCTGGCGCGCACTTCGAATTCCATCTTCATGGCCTCCAGCACCGCCACCACCTGTCCCACCTGCACGGTATCTCCTTCCTGGACAAGCAGGGACACCAGCACCCCGGTGGTGGGGCTGAGCAGCGCCTCGCACCCGGCGGGGGTCGCCGACGTTTCACTCTGAGGGGCGCTGGCCACGGCAGGACGATCCCCTGCCGGCACCGCCGGTATGGCCGCCAGCAAGGCGTCGAGATGGCTTTCCACATATCGGGTGGTGACCGTGTTGGCTGCCACGTGCTCACTGGCCAGCAGTGCCTGTAGCAAATCCCGGTTGTTTGGTACCCCCTCGATACGGGTCTGCGTCAGGGCGCGACGGGCCCGCTGCAATACCGACCCGTAATCCGTGCCGGTGACGATCAGCTTGGCCAGCAGGGAATCGTAGGCCGGGCTGACCGGGTACCCGGCGTAGCCATAACCGTCCACGCGGATGCCCGGGCCGCTGGCCGGCTCATAGGCGGTGAGGGTGCCCGCCGCCGGCGCGGTACTGCCATCGGCCTTGAGGGTTTCCAGATTGAGACGCAGCTGTACCGCCATGCCCTCACAGGCCGGGGCGGTTTCCAGGTTCAGGTCGGCGAGACTGGCCCCCGCCGCCAGCCAGATCTGACTCTGCAACAGATCCACCCCGGTGACCTGTTCGGTCACCGTGTGCTCCACCTGCACCCGGGGGTTGGCTTCCATGAAATAGAAACGGTCCTGATCCGGCTCCACCAGAAACTCGAAGGTGCCGATGCCCTGATAGTTCACTTCTGCCGCCAGGGTCAGGGCACTGTCGATAATGCGATCACGCAGGGCCGGGTCCAGGCCCGGCGCCGGCGCGAATTCCACCAGCTTTTGATGACGGCGCTGCAGGGTGCAGTCCCGCTCCCACAAATGGCTCACCGCCCCGCTGCCGTCGCCCAATACCTGCACTTCGATATGCCGGGCAGCGTCGACCAATTGCTCCACGTAAACGGCGTCGTTACCAAAGGCAGCCCTGGCTTCCGACTGACAACGGGCATAAGCCGCGTCGAGCGCTGCCGAATCAGTGACCGCTCGCATACCTCGCCCGCCGCCACCGCTGAGGGCCTTGATCATCACCCCGCTGCCCTGCAACGACGCCATGAACGCCCTCGCCTCTTCCAGCGACACCGCCTGCGCCGTGCCCTGCACCAGCGGCACCTGGCAGCGGGCGGCCAACGCCCGGGCCGCCGCCTTGTCGCCAAACAATCGCAAGGTGTCCGCCCCCGGCCCGATCAGAGTGATGCCCGCCTCGGCACACTGGTCGGCAAAGTCCGCATTCTCGGCCAGAAAGCCATAACCCGGATGAATCGCCTCGCAACCCTGCTCCCTGGCAACCGCAATCAGCTGCGCCCCGTCCAGGTAGGCCGGCACCCCCCGCCCGGGCAGCGCTACCGCCGCATCCACCTGACGGGTGTGCAGGGACGCCTGATCATCCTGCGCAAACACCCCCACGGAACGAACCCCCAGATCCGCACAGGCATTGGCAATACGAATGGCAATCTCGCCACGGTTGGCAATCAGCATGGCAGAAAACGGCACGGGCACGGCGGACTCCAGTCTTTGATTCGACGGCAAAGACCACAGTGTAGCCAGTTGGGCTTATCGATGGCATTGATCAGAGTGCATAGTGAACCATGCATTGGGTTAATGCTGATTTGTCGGGATAACAGGCACAGGGAAAGCGCTGGACCCCGTTACCCCATTTTCCTGAAGGTCCCCGCAATGGCACCCCTAACGGATAAAGGACCTGGGGCTATACCCGCAGTGAAAACCAAAAGGCACATGGTTCTGCAACGGCACCACGGCCACCTCGTCCAGGGTGCGGGCATCGAAGATGACCACTTCGCTGCTGTGATCACGGGCATCGTAGACCATGCTCACCAACCAGCCTTCCTGGTTGTCGTCTTCGTCACGGGGAGCCACGTGCATGGCTTCAGAGGTATAACGGCCTTCACCCAGTGCGTGCGTTTTTACCTTGCCGGTTTGCAGATCAATCCGTTCCACGCCATCGAAGAAGGTGGAGTCATCGCCCATCATGCAGGCGGCATACATGACGGAGGTGGGCTGGGTGGTGTAGCGGTGATCCCACTGGGGAAACTCGCCGCCCAGTGCCTCCTTGTATTCGTTGGCCTCAATCGTGCCACTGTGGAGATCCAAGCGGTAACGCATGAATCGCCCGGCAGAGGTATCGCCCTTGCTGTGGAGCACATTACGCAGCTGCTCGTTCACGGAAAAATCTTCGTAGCGGGTCAGGTCCACCTCGATGTTGCCATCGTCCGCTTCCCAGGCATTGGAGAAATGAATGGCCACGAATGGATCGTCCACGGTGAACACCTTCTCCACCTGGAAATCCGCCGTGCGCACCACATAGATTTTCATGCCCAGTTCCGGGCGCCAGGCAATGGCCTGATCGAAGGGAATCAGCCCGGCCAGCCAGGGCACCGGTGACTTCATGGCAATGGGGGACTGAAAGAAGATCATGTAGTTTTCCGTCAGCGCGAAGTCGTGACAGAAACTGAGGAAATCCACCTCAAAGGAACCCTTCTCAACCAGATGCCCGGAGGGCGCAATCTTGTAGAGATCAATGGCGCCTTTGCCAGTCAGCGCTCCCTTCGGATTGAAAGACGGACGGATACCAAAGTTGTAATAGACCCCGGTACGCGGGTTCACCTTGCCGTGGGCACTGAAGGCATTGAACTTGCCCAGCTTGCCGTCGTAGTCATGCTCGCCAATGGTATCCAGGGTGGCCGGATCCAGCTGCCAGGGGCGCCCTCCTTCCCACAACGCCAGCAACTTGCCGCCGTGGTAAACCAGATTGGTATTGGCGCAGTTCGCCGGCAGACGACCAATGTTCTTGCGGATACCGCCCGGCGCATTGTGACCAAAGCTGCGTTTGACGATTTTGTTGGCCTTGGTCTCCGCCAGGTACTTGGGGGTACGCACATAGCGGTTGCGGTACACCACGCCGTAGTCCTTGAACGACACCGAATGCAGCATGCCGTCGCCATCAAACCAGTGACCGAACTCCTGACCACCAATCTTGTTACGCCCTGGGCCAATACGAAAAAAGGTGCCGCTAACCGCATCCGGAATAGTGCCCTTCACTTCGCTGAGAGGAACAATGTAATCCAGCTCCTCATCCAGCGCTTCAAAACCACCGTGGTGAGTTACCGGCTTGCCGGGAGAAGTACGCAGTGAACTAACGTCTGCAGTCATGGGATAACCCCTGCATTTGTTCTTATCAGAGATCCCTTTCTAAGCCTTGATGTAGTGGTGTGCAAGGAGGGCTAAACAGCTAAATGTTTAGTGTTTCAGTATGCGGATGGTGGAGATTGGGATAAACGCTTGTGCTGTTGGTTACTGGGAAGGCTAGGGTTCTTCATTTTCGATTGTGGTGGGGGGGGGGGCAGGTTCAGAGGGGCTCAGAACAAGACCTGGCTCCGGATCACGGTCCATGTGAGCCTGCTTTAGTAGATGGGCAAAAATTTGACTGTAAGCAGAAATCCTCTAAAATGGAATTAGGCCCTTTTCTTTCTATATTTGCTGTTGATACTGCGGCAGAAAAACAAAATGTTCCTTACTACGCGGCCCGGCGTTACGTCGTGCTCCATTGCTCCATTGCCTGGATATCCGCGCTTGCATAATGTGCGATTGAAATAGAGCCACCTTTTTCATGTTAAAACCTGAATTAGAAAAAACCCTTCCCCAAGCAGTAGAGCAAGTACAACGCTTACATTCTGTTAATGATGTAGCGAACCTTCTAGAGGTCCCCTCTGGGCAACTACTGCACATACTCTACAAACAGCCGCTCGAAAAGCACTGCAAAACATTCCTTATCCCTAAAAAAAGAGGCGGGTATAGGACAATAAAAGCTCCGAAAGGAAGCAGAAAAATTCTTCTTGAAAAACTAAAACCGATTTTTTCGGAGCTATATAGAACAAAAGCATGCGTCCATGGATTCGTACCGGAACGCTCTATCGTTACTAACGCAAAAAAACACAAAAAAAAGCGCTACGTCCTAAACATTGACCTAGTGGATTTTTTCCCAACCATACACTTTGGCCGAATTCGCGGCCTATTTATGGCATCGCCCTTTAACATGGGCAACAAAGCTGCTTCCGTTATGGCTCATATATGTACAATTGAAGGACAGCTATTCCAAGGGTCGCCAGTGTCGCCGGTACTATCAAATTTCATCGCAGCTGATTTAGACAATAAACTTACGAATCTTGCGAAGCGGTATAAAGTTACTTATACAAGATATGCTGACGACATCACTTTTTCCTCAAGCCAAAATAATTTTCCAAGATCAATTGCAACATTTGAAGGAGACAACCCAGTAACAAACGACGTCACTTTAGGCAACACCTTAATAGAGACTATTGAATCTTCTGGATTCAAAATAAACTACAACAAAGTTCGGCTACAGATAAAATCTGTTAGGCAGGAAGTTACCGGCTTAACCGTCAACGAATTCCCTAACGTAAAACGTACATACATCAGAAATATAAGAGCAATGCTTAATGCTTGGGAAAAACACGGACTAATCGGCGCCGAAAATTTTTTAATAGATAAATATGCAAAATCTCCTCCCAATATAGATCCGGGGGATAGAGATGGCACTTTTTTTAAGAATGTAATATACGGGAAAATAGCTTTTATTAAGATGGTTCGTGGCGAAAAAGACGACATATACATGAAGCTGTGTCTCAAGGCTGCTTCATTAGATCCAGACCCCCCATCTTTTATTCAAGGCATAAAAAAGATGCATGAAAAATTTGATGTTTTTATTTCTCACGCAAGTGAAGACAAAGAAACGGCCGTTCGCCCAATATATAATTCACTAAAAAGCATCGGCGTATCAGCATTTCTTGATGAAGTTGACATGGAGTGGGGCGACTCACTAACAGAAAAAATCAACAACGCTCTCGGCCAGGCCAAATTTGTTTTGGCTGTTCTTTCTGATAACTCCGTGGGTAAAAAATGGCCGCAAAAAGAAATTAACGCGGCTTTAGCAAGAGAGCTTTCTGGAAAGCAAAAGATCTTACCTCTCATCGTGGGAAAGCCTGACTTATCCCCCTTAAGTCTACTCGAAGACAAGATCTATTTGGAATGGGAAGAAAACCCCGACGAAATTGCCAAAAAAATTAAAGGCATGCTTGGAAAAATCTATTCTTCTTAAAAGATCACAATACAATCGTATGAAAATTAGAAAGTCGGCCCCCGAAGCGCTGTTTTATAACTTTGTTACTCTTTGGTGGTTTTTTTTAAAGATCGAAAAAATGACGAAATGCCTATCATGCAAATAATACCTATAACAACAATAGAGCCAACACTATCAGACGCCGCCTGAAACCATTCCGGCAACTGGTAATCTTCGCTTTCCTGCAAAGCCTTGAATGTTACTTTCGCACCAGCAATATATGATGCAATACATAAAGAAATAACAAATCCGATACCTGCAAATGCAAGCACAAGTTTATCGTATGCCTGTTCACTCCTAGAATATACAAACCATAAACCAGTCATTACCACTGCTAATATTGAAACTATAGTTAACAATCCATTCAGCATTCACAGTTCCTCCCGAAAATATACGCCGTTTTTCGATTTGTTCGGGGCGCACGAATATGGATTCAGATCTTGGATTCTGTATCTACGCATTTGAGCGCACAACTCAACACCGGATCATTCTAGAAACTCTAAACAACCCGCAACCTGGTTTTTGCAATGGCCCCAGGGTTCGAGCCATGATTGCCTTCACTCGACAACCCTCCAATAAGTGAAGTGATTTCGTCGCTAGGTATTCCCAACTCTGCCGCTACGTGGTCTCTTGTGAGTCTATCTTTCCAGAGCTCTTCAAATACCTTCTTCCACAAGACAGATCCCTCTCTTTTCATTGGAAAAGGCTCTTTGGTTCGGTAGCCGCGAGAGCTTATCTGCTTGCACAACTCTCGGTAATGCCAATCAGAAAGCACACCCGAATCAAAAGCAGTTCTTGTCAATGCCGCGACAGAAACACCCCATCTACTTTTATTTTTTATCAGCTCTTCTAAAGAATGAACCACTGGAACGGTTGCTACAAAATCATCTCGAGGGACCAAAAAAGCAGATGCAAATTGGTCTGCCTCTCGTTCAACCATCCTTCCGCTTGCCCCCCCATGCAAATGCAACACCAAATGACCAACCTCGTGAGCTGCATCGAATCGACTACGCTCTGCCGACTTGAAAGTATTAAGAAAAACGTAAGGAATACCGTTCCTCCAGCAGGAGAATGCATCAACGTTCTTGTTACTTTCAGACAATGAAAATACACGAACCCCTTTTGCCTCAAGGAGTTTTATCAAATGGGGTATAGGTTTCGATCCAATTCCCCAATGTCTCCGCAGTGCTATAGCTGCAGCTTCAGGATGCTCATCTCTCAAATCGACTAGATCTGGCTGGGGCAAGTTAAATCTCTGCGTTACCCAGTCATCCAAAAGATGTGCGATCACACCTGCAGATAACGCCGAGTCTCTTTGACGAGCAGTAAGAGATGACAAACTCCTGAAACTCACTGCTTCTGGAGGGAGTTCTTCACAGTCTTCAAGATAGAAGAAATCTACCGGATATGACAGCGCCCTAGCTAAAGCAGAAACCGTTTCTTCTTCAGGCTCCTGCGTTTGTCCGGTTTCAATTCGTGTGAGTGTAAGTTGTGAGATACCCGCCTTTTCAGCTAGTGTTTTTTTTGTAAGCTGCCGCCGCTTACGGGCGATTGATAATCGTCCGGAATTAAACATCTCTTAGGCTATTTTCTCGTAATTTCAACATCGAAGTCGTCAATATCTTCATCAACACTCTCGCGTTTTATAGGTGGCTCAAAGCTCTCATCTAATACAAAGATACGTTGATGGAAATCTTCAAATTGGGTGCCTTCGAAATTTTTGGGACATGAGACCTCGGCACGGACTGAAAACCCTTCTACAGAAACACAAATTATCCAAACCGTTGGTGTACTGCCAAAAAAGCTTACCGGTAAATGATCCACGGGCGGCTCAAACAAATCGCCTTGTCCAGCAGCAACAAGTCTCCGCGAAGCAGTCCCTTTGCCTGAAATTGCATTAGGTTTTCTGTAATCATTACATGCAATATCAACGTTCTGAAAACAGATCTGAACCCCCAGATCATCATTAACTGTTGATTCTACATTGCCCTGACGACTTTCCCTCCAACCACGCTTAAGTAAGTTCAGACGGATCGCACGTACACCATGGATATATGAAAGTATTCCCGGTGCACTTGATGGGTCAACCGAGAGCGATTCCGCTCTTGCCGCTGCTGCAGAAAGAGCTATTTCAGCAACTATGTCTCGAGTAAGCCCGATTCTGTTCAGAGCGCTCTCAACGTCACGACTTTCACGAATTATGTGAGGAGCAATATCGGGCATGATCACCACCTGGATGTTGATTATTTTCTCCTACATTGTAGCTAAAGAAAATCAACACCGCAAGCGGGTTCATTTTAGTAGTGTCTTTGGAGACAAACCACTTTATTGCTGTAGGTCGACGAGAGTGGTTCGCTCCTTCGCTGCACTTCAGATAACCGATATGCTCGTCCAGAAAGTCTGGTTTATTAGCTTAGCTTTTGGGTGCGTTGGCATGACAGAGTCAGGCCTTGCCCTTGCGTTCAACCACCCAACCACGGCTCACTCCGCCAGCGACGCTCCTACGGCAAGGTTATTGTTATCAACCAGGCACCCACAAAAAAGCCCGGCATTGCCGGGCTTTCGCTGTTAACTATTCACTATTAACTGTTAACTGCCTTTACTCCACCGTCACTGACTTGGCCAGATTCCGCGGCTGATCCACATCGGTGCCGCGCAACACCGCCACGTGGTAGCTGAGCAACTGCAACGGCACGGTGTAAACGATGGGCGCAATGGTTTCCGGCACGGCGGGCATGTTCAGCACGTGGATGCCTTCGCCTTCTTTCACGTGGGCGTGCTTGTCGGCGAACACATAGAGCTCACCACCGCGGGCCCGGACTTCCTGCAGGTTGGATTTCAGTTTTTCCAGCAGTTCGTCGTTGGGTGCCACAGAGACCACCGGCATTTCGCTATCCACCAGCGCCAGGGGGCCATGCTTCAGTTCCCCGGCGGCGTAGGCTTCCGCGTGGATGTAGGAAATTTCCTTGAGCTTGAGCGCACCCTCCAGGGCCACCGGGAAATGCACTCCACGGCCCAGGAACAGGGCGTGGTGTTTTTCCACGAAGGCTTCGGAAAGCTTTTCGATGGGCTTGTCCAGGGCCGCAGCCTGTTCAATCAGGTTGGGCAGCTGGCGCAGCTCTTCCAGGACTTTTTCAATCTCGTCGTCGGCCAGACCTTTTTGACGGCCCAGGGCCAATACCAGCATCAACAGGCCCGCCAACTGGGTGGTGAAGGCCTTGGTGGAGGCCACACCGATCTCCGGACCCGCCTTGGTGAGGAATACCAGCTCGGATTCACGTACCAGGGAGGAACTGTCCACGTTGCATACCGCCAGGCGACCCACGTAGTTGGGTGACTGGGTGTCGCGCACGGCAGCCAGGGTATCGGCGGTTTCACCGCTCTGGGAAATGGTGACGAACAGGGTGCCTTCCGGGACCACATGCTTGCGGTAACGGAACTCACTGGCCACTTCCACCTGGCAGGGGATACCGGCAATGTCTTCCAGCCAGTAACGGGCCACCATACCGGCGTGGTAGCTGGTGCCGCAGGCCACGATCTGTACGGTTTTCACCTTCTCGAAGATGGCCGGCGCCTTTTCGCCAAAGGCGTCGATCAGGGTCTCCGGGCTGTTGATGCGATCTTCGAGGGTTTTCTGGATAGCCGCCGGCTGCTCGAAGATTTCCTTCTGCATGTAGTGGCGGTATTCGCCTTTTTCTGCGTCTTCGTGGGTGCCGTCAAATTCGTGGGTGTCGCGGCTGGCCGGTTGGCCTTGCGCATCCACGATGCGGATGCTGTCGGTGCTGATTTCCGCCTGGTCGCCCTCTTCCAGGAAGATGAAGCGGTTGGTCACCGGCAGCAGCGCCAGCTGGTCGGAGGCGATGTAGTTCTCGTCGATACCCAGGCCAATGACCAGGGGGCTACCGGAACGCACGGCCACCAGTTTGTGGGGCTCATCCTTGTGGATCACGCCCAGGGCGTAGGCGCCGTCGAGTTTTTTCACCACTTGCTGGACGGCGGTAAACAGATCCACACCGGTGGCCAGTACCTGGTGGAGCAGGTGCACGATGACCTCGGTGTCGGTTTGCGACTGGAAGGCGTAACCGGCAGCTTCCAGTTCGTCTTTCAGTTCCTGGAAGTTTTCGATGATGCCGTTGTGTACCAGGGCCAGATCGCTGCCGGACATGTGCGGGTGGGCATTGGCTTCCGAGGGCTTGCCGTGGGTGGCCCAGCGGGTGTGCGCAATGCCGGTGAAACCGGTGGTCTGCTCATCCACGGTGGCGCTTTCCAGACCGGCCACCTTGCCCTGACGGCGCACCCGGGTAATACCGGAATCATTAAGCAGCGCCACGCCGGCGCTGTCGTAGCCGCGGTATTCCAAGCGCTTTAGGCCAGTGATCAGGATATTGGTCACATTACGCTGGGCAATGGCCCCGACGATTCCACACATGTTGGTTTCCTTGAATATTGCTTGCCGGCCGTGTCTACAGGTTCACTGCCGTATCTATTCGCCATGCGAGCATGGCTCCAACGGATTCGGTTACTTCTTTTGCGGACGTTTCCAGTCGCTCACATTACGCTGCTGGCCACGGGCAACCGCCAGGCCATTGTCGTCCACGTCTTTGGTGATGGTACTGCCGGCGCCCACGGTGGCATTTTCGCCGATGGTGACCGGTGCCACCAGTGAAGAATTGGAGCCGATAAAGGCACCGTCTTTCATCACCGTCTGGAACTTGTTGGCGCCATCGTAATTGCAGGTGATGGTGCCGGCACCCACATTGACGCCCTTGCCGATCTGGCTGTCGCCGATGTAGGTAAGGTGGTTCACCTTGGATCCCTCGCCCACGTAGGACTTCTTGGTTTCCACAAAGTTGCCGATCTTGGCCTTGTCGGCCAGCTCGGTACCCGGACGCAGGCGAGCGTAGGGACCGATGGTGCAGTGCTCGCCAACGATGGCGCCATCCACCAGGCTGTTGGCCTCGATGACGGTGCCCGCACCGATATTGGTATCGCGGATTATGCAGTTGGGGCCGATGACCACGCCTTCCTCAATGGTCACGTCGCCCTCCAGCAACACGTTCACGTCGATGATCACGTCGCTGGCGATCTGCACGCTGCCGCGCACGTCCAGACGGTTCGGGTCACGGAGGGTGACGCCGTCGCGCATCAGGGATTCAGCCTGGGCCAGCTGGTAGAGTCGCTCCAGGCGGGACAACTGCACGCGATCGTTGATGCCATCCACTTCCCAGGCAAACTCCGGCTGCAGGGTTTCCACGGAGAGCCCGGACTGTACCGCCATGGCGATGACGTCGGTCAGGTAGTATTCGCCCTGGGCGTTGTTGCTGGACAGTTTCGGCAGGCAATCTGCCAGGAAGCTGCGGGTGCAGGCCAGGATGCCGGTGTTGATTTCCGGGATACCCAGTTCCGCTTCACTGGCATCTTTCTGCTCGACGATACGCTGCACATTGTTCTGGCCATCACGAACGATACGGCCATAGCCGCTGGGGTCGTCCAGGGTCAGGGTCATCAGTGCCAGGGTCTGGTCATCCACGCACTGAACAAATTCTCGCAGGGTTTCCGGACGGATCAGGGGCACGTCGCCGTACAACACCAGGACGGTATCTTCCTTCACCAGGGGCATTGCCTGGGCCACCGCATGGCCGGTACCCAGTTGCTCGGCCTGCTCGGCCCATTGCAGGTGATCGCCGTTGACGACGCTCTTTACCTTGTCGCCACCGTGCCCATACACGATGACCGTATTATCGGCGGCCAGGCTGGTGGCGGCATCCACCACGTGCTGGACCATGGCCTTGCCGGCCACTTGATGCAGTACCTTGGGCAAGGCACTTTTCATGCGTGTGCCTTTACCGGCGGCCAGAATGACTACTGCGAGACTCATACCCTGTCCTTATCGTTTTACCCTTGTCGCGATTCGCTGTGCGGCTTTATAGCATCACATCGTGACATTTCTGTCTCTTTAACCCGAATCCATGGCACCAGCGTCGTCACATGGCATAAGCCTTTGCCGACGAGGACCTATGACAGAAACAAAAAAGGGTAGCACTTGGCTACCCCCTCTGTGTTGAAGATTTGCAAAAGGTGCTTACCGGCCTTTTTTCTTCAACTGTTGGATTGCGCGCAACTGGGCCACGGCCTCGGCCAAGGTAGCGGCTGCACGGGAGTAATCCATTTCGGAATTCTTCCCTTCCAGCGCTTCCTTGGCACGCTGTTTGGCCTGCTCGGCAGCGGCTTCGTCCATGTTGTCGGCGCGATCTGCGGTATCTGCCAGCACTGTCACCAGCTTCGGCTGCACTTCCAGGAAGCCGCCGGATACGTAGAACACTTCTTCGTCACCATTCTGCTTCTTCACCCGTACCGGACCCGGCTTGAGCCGGGTCAGCAGCGGGGCGTGGCCCGGCATGATACCGAGATCGCCTTCCACACCGGAGGCCACCACGATCTCAACCAGACCGGAGAACAGCTGGCGTTCTGCACTAACAATGTCGCAATGCACGGTCATCGCCATTTGCTTGTCTCCCGGTGCAGGTTACTTGCTACGCTTGTTGTAGGCTTCTACAACTTCGTCGATGGAGCCCTTCATGTAGAAGTCCTGCTCCGGGATGTGATCGTAATCACCGTCAAGGATGCCCCGGAAGCCCGCGAGGGTGTCTTTCAGGGAAACATACTTGCCCGGGGAGCCAGTAAATACTTCGGCCACGAAGAACGGCTGGGACAGGTAACGTTCGATCTTACGAGCACGGGCAACGATCATCTTGTCTTCTTCAGACAGTTCGTCCATGCCCAGGATCGCAATGATGTCCTTCAGTTCCTTGAAGCGCTGCAGTACGGACTGCACGCCACGGGCCACGTCGTAATGCTCCTGACCAATCACCAGCGGATCCAGCTGACGGGAGGTGGAATCCAGCGGGTCGATCGCCGGGTAGATACCCTTGGAGGCGATGTCACGGCTCAGTACCACGGTCGCATCAAGGTGAGCAAAGGTGGTTGCCGGAGACGGGTCAGTCAAGTCATCCGCAGGAACGTATACGGCCTGAACGGAGGTAATGGAACCGGTCTTGGTGGAAGTAATACGCTCCTGAAGAACGCCCATCTCTTCCGCCAGGGTCGGCTGGTAACCTACCGCTGAAGGCATACGGCCCAGCAGTGCAGATACTTCGGTACCGGCCAGGGTGTAACGGTAGATGTTATCCACGAAGAACAGTACGTCGCGGCCTTCATCACGGAACTTCTCGGCCATGGTCAGACCGGTCAGCGCTACACGCAGACGGTTACCTGGCGGCTCGTTCATCTGGCCGTATACCAGGGACACTTTGTCCAGTACGTTGGAATCCTTCATTTCGTGGTAGAAGTCGTTACCCTCACGAGTACGCTCACCCACACCGGCAAACACGGAGAAACCGGAGTGCTCGATCGCGATGTTCCGGATCAGCTCCATCATGTTTACGGTTTTACCTACACCGGCACCACCGAACAGGCCAACCTTACCGCCTTTGGCGAAGGGGCAGACCAGGTCGATTACCTTGATGCCGGTTTCCAGCAGTTCGTTGGTGGCTGCCTGATCCGCATAGGTAGGAGCAGCACGGTGAATCGGCATGCGCTCTTCTTCACCGATGGGGCCGGCTTCGTCGATGGGACGACCCAGCACGTCCATGATACGGCCCAGGGTCTTGGTGCCTACCGGTACCTGAATCGGCTCACCGGAGTCGGTCACGTTAAGACCACGCTTCAGACCTTCGGTGGAGCCCATGGCAATGGTACGAACCACGCCGTCGCCCAGCTGCTGCTGAACTTCCAACGTGGTTTCAGTACCGTCCACGGTGAGGGCGTCATATACCTTCGGTACGCCGTCGCGCGGGAATTCCACGTCGATCACAGCACCGATGATCTGAACAATACGACCGCTACTCATGCTTGCATCCTCTTAACTTGCGTTTTTGCCGCGTTCTTTCTACCAGCCTGCTGACAAATCAGACCGCAGCAGCACCACCAACGATTTCGGAGATTTCCTGCGTAATTGCAGCCTGGCGTGCCTTGTTGTACACCAGCTGCAGATCACGAATGATGTCGCCGGCGTTATCACTGGCCGCTTTCATCGCTACCATTCGCGCTGCCTGCTCACAGGCATTGTTTTCAACCACACCCTGATACACCTGGGACTCAATGAACCGCACCAGCAGCTCGTCGAGCAGTGCTTTCGGAGCAGGCTCGTAAATGTAGTCCCAGTGACGCTTGAACTCTTCGTCTTCTGCCGGTTCCAGCGGCAGCATCTGAATGTTCTTGGGCGCCTGGGTCATGGTGTTCACGAACTCGTTGTACACGATGTACAGGCGATCGATCTCACCATTTTCGTAGGCATCCAGCATTACCTTGATGGAACCGATCAGGTCGTTCAGGTGCGGGGTATCCCCCAGACCGGACACTGTCGCTTCCACATTGCCGCCAACGCTCTTGAAGAAGCTGACACCCTTGGAGCCCACTACACAGTACTGGGCTTTGGCGCCTTGCTCTTCCCACTCTCGCGCGCTTTTGACGACATTCTTGAGCAGATTCACGTTGAGGCCACCGCAGAGACCCCGGTCGGAGGTCACTACGATGTAGCCAACGTTTTTCACTTCCCGCTCTTGCAGGTAAATGTGCCGGTATTCCAGATCGGCATTGGCCAGATGTGCAACCACCTGACGCATGCGAGTCGCGTAGGGCTTGCTTGCCGCCATACGATCCTGCGCTTTACGCATCTTGGAGGCTGCCACCATTTCCATTGCACGGGTAATTTTCTTCGTGCTCTGGACGCTGGCAATTTTGCCTTTGATCTCTTTACCGCTGGCCATAGGAAGTACCCTTTTTCAGCGAATTACCAGGTCTGGGTGGCTTTGAACTGATCGAGAGATTCTTTGATCTCGGCTTCGATCTCGCCGTTGTAGTCACCCTTCTCGTTGATTTTGTCCATCAACGCTTTCTTTTCGCTGTTCATGTAGTCCAGCAGAGCCGCTTCGAAGGCGCCGATTTTCTCGACTTCCATCCCTTTCAGGTACCCTTCGTTCGCTGCGTACAGAACAACACCCATTTCGGCAACGCTCATGGGGCTGTACTGCTTCTGTTTCATCAGCTCGGTAACGGCCTGACCGTGCTCCAGCTGTTCGCGAGTGGAGTCATCCAGATCAGAGGCGAACTGGGCAAAGGCCGCCAGTTCACGGTACTGAGCCAGTGCCAGACGAATACCACCGCCGAGCTTCTTGACGATCTTGGTCTGCGCGGAACCACCCACACGGGATACGGATACACCCGCGTTCATCGCCGGACGAATACCGGAGTTGAACAGGTCGGTTTCCAGGAAGATCTGACCATCGGTAATGGAGATTACGTTGGTCGGTACGAAGGCAGACACGTCACCACCCTGGGTTTCAATGATCGGCAGTGCGGTCAGGGAACCGGTCTTGCCTTTCACTTCACCGTTGGTGAACTGCTCAACGTATTCTTCGTTTACCTTGGCGGCGCGCTCCAGCAGACGGGAGTGCAGGTAGAACACGTCACCAGGATAAGCTTCACGACCCGGAGGACGACGCAGCAGCAGGGAAATCTGACGATAGGCCCAGGCTTGCTTGGTCAGGTCATCATAAACGATCAGAGCATCTTCACCGCGATCACGGAAGTACTCGCCCATGGTGCAACCGGCAAAGGCTGCCAGGAACTGCATGGAGGCCGGATCGGAAGCGGAAGCCGCAACGATGATGGTGTTGTCCATGGCACCGTGTTCTTCCAGCTTGCGCACCACGTTAGCGATGGTGGACTGCTTCTGGCCGATGGCGACGTAGACACACTTAATGCCGGAGTTCTTCTGGTTGATGATGGCATCAACCGCGACCGCCGTCTTACCAATCTGACGGTCACCAATGATCAGCTCACGCTGACCACGGCCGATCGGCACCATGGCATCGATAGACTTGTAGCCGGTCTGGACGGGCTCGTTAACCTCACGACGCCAAATAACGCCGGGCGCTACCTTTTCGACCGCATCGGTCTGCTTGGCGTCGACCGGGCCTTTGCCGTCGATGGGGTTACCCAGGGCGTCAACCACACGACCCAGCAGTTCCGGACCTACCGGTACTTCCAGGATGCGGCCGGTACAACGTACCTTTTGACCTTCGGCCAGACCCAGGTAATCACCCAGGACCACGGCACCCACAGAGTCTTGCTCCAGGTTAAGGGCCATGCCGTAGATGCCGCCCTCAAACTCGATCATCTCGCCGAACATCACGTCGGCCAGACCATGAATACGCACAATACCATCGGATACGGATACCACCGTACCCTCGTTGCGTGCTTCGGTGGAGGTATCAAGTTTCGCGATGCGCGACTTGATAATCTCGCTGATTTCGGACGGGTTGAGTTGCTGCATCTCTAATCCCTCAAACTCAAGAGTTCAGTTGCTCTGCCAGACGGTTTAGTCGGCCACGCACACTGCCATCAATTACGGTATCGCCGGCTCGCACCAGCACGCCTCCAATCAGGGACTGGTCCACAGACGTGGTGACATTCACGTCAGTGCCAAGGCGTTTCTTCAGCGCTGTTACCAGCTTCTCGGTTGCAGCGTCGTCCAGATCGAATGCGGAGATAAGCTCCACATCGGTGAACCGCTGCTCCTGGGCCAGAAGCTCGTGGAACAGTTGCAGGATGATCGGCAAAAGCGGCAGACGCTTGTTTTGCGTCAGCTGGGCGATGAAATTACGCCCACTTTCGTCGAGTTCATCGCCACAGACTTCTGCAAAAGCAGAAACCTTGGCAGCGTCATCCAGTTCCGGCTGGTCAAGGTAGGCACGCATGGTGGCATCACCTGCCACTGCCGCTGCCAAGCCCAGCATCTTTTCCCACTTGCCCAGGTCACCTTGTTCCTTTGCAAAAACAAAGGCGGCCTTGGCGTAGGGGCGTGCGATGGTGGTCAGTTCAGCCATGAGTTACCCGTAGTCTCAGAGTTCAGCCGCCAGCTGCTCAAGCATCTGCTTGTGCGCATCCTGGTTAACTTCGCCAGCCAGTACCTTTTCGGCACCGCTCAGCGCCAGGGCTGCCACTTCTTTCCGCAGTTGCTCACGAGCCTGATTAACCTCTTGGTCAATCTCAGAGTGGGCTTTGGCTACCAGACGCTCACCTTCGGTGCGCGCTGCATCTTTAGCCTCTTCCACAATCTGATTAGCCCGGCGATTGGCCTGATCAATAATTTCGGCCGCCTTCTCTTTCGCTTCTTTGAGATTGGCGGTCGCCTTTTCCTGCGCCAGTTCCAGATCACGCTCTGCCCGATCCGCGGCACTCAGGCCCTCGGCAATCTTCTGCTTACGCTCATCGAGCGCCCGAGAAATCGGGGGCCAAACGAACTTCATGCAGAAGAACACAAACAGGGCAAACCAAATGGCCTGGCCAATTAGTGTCGCATTCATATTCATGCCAACACCTCAATCCGCGTTGCTTAGATTTCCCAAAATCGGGGCTTAAAAAGTAAAGCGCGATTTACTGGAAAATCAGCAGGAACGCGATAGCGATACAGATAATCGGCACAGCATCCAGCAGACCAGCGATGATGAACATGCGGGTTTGCAGCATCGGAGCCAGTTCAGGCTGACGCGCTACGGATTCCAGAAAACGGCCACCCATCATGCCAAAACCCAGACCTGCGCCGATGGCCGCCAGGCCAGCTACGATAGCAGCAGCAAGAAATTGAATGCCTTCCATCTTTACACTCCCGTTAAGTGCTTGGTTGGTTTAATTAAAAACCGGTTTAAAAAATCTTAGTGGTCTTCGACCGCCATGCTCAGGTACACGATAGTGAGTACCATGAAGATAAATGCCTGCAGGGTGATAACCAGGATATGGAATACCGCCCAGGGCCAGGCACCGATAAACTGCCAGGTGCCCATCATGGCGGCCAGCAGAATAAACACGAACTCACCAGCGTACATGTTGCCGAAGAGTCGCAGACCCAGGGATACCGGCTTGGCCAGAAGACCGATGGTCTCCAGCAGCAGGTTGACCGGGATCAGCAGAACTTTCACTACCGGGTTGCTGGCTTCAAAGGGGTGCAGAGCCAGGGTACCGATAAAGCCGCCCACACCTTTCGCCTTGATGGTGAAGAAGATCACCAGCAGCATCACACAGAATGACATGGACAAGGTGATGTTCGGGTCGGTGGTGGGAACGATCTTGAAGTAGGCTTCCTGTGCGGTCCAGCCGAAGAACGATGTCATGATCCAGCTGAAGGTGGCCGGAACCACGTCCACCGGAATGAGATCCATCAGGTTCATCAGGAAGACCCAGCAGAAGATCACCAGTGACAGCGGCGCCACCAGCTTGCTTTTGCCGTGGAAAGAATCACGAACCTGGGTATCAATAAATTCGATGATGGTTTCGATGAAGTTCACGAAACCGGAGGGAACGCCAGCCGTCGCCTTGCGGGCTACCAGCCAGAACATCAGGCACATGATGATGCCGAGGCCGCCGGACCAGGCGAGAGAATCCACGTGGAATGCCGCGAAGCCCATGTCTTTGGCTTCATTACCGTTGCAGGCAAACGTCCAGGTGGTTTCAGTCAGAGTTACTGTGTCTCGCCCGTCACACTCACGGACGTAGCCTTCGGGCAGTTTGCCATAGGTCAGATTGCCCAAATGGTGCTTGATGTACTCGCCCGGAGAGCTACCAGCCATATCGATACCTACAGTCTCAGTCGTTTTGCTCGTCTTGTCCTGCTGTGCGTCCGTCGAGACGCGCTACCTGGATCCAACCCACGACCTGGGTCAGCAGGAAGCCTAGCAGCAGAACCATTGCAATTTTCATTTCCCGCGCTTCGGGGACCTTGGCGAAGGTGAGCCAGAACAGCAATAACATGATTGCGATCTTGCCCATCTCTGCCCGCACCGCCGCAGTGGCCATGCGTTTGGGTGCGCGGTTAGCCGGGTGCAGCCAAATCTGAAAGCCGCCCCAGGCATATGCCATCAGGCTGATAGTGCCTCCCCAGGCCGCTACCAGACCGGCCAATGTACCGGCCAGGGTGGTTACCAGCAGTGCGAAAATCACCAGCGTCGCCACCTGGGCGCGCATTAAGCCCCAGAACAGTGTTCTGTTGGGCTGGAATTCGTTGCTGGTCACCGTGAAGCCTCTGGGCTGATGCAAGTTGATGCCGCACCAGGCGCAAGGTCATGGGCACCCCTGATCTTTAGCGCGGCGAAGTATATGGAGTTGGCACCCATGTGGCAACCGTACTGGACGGATTGTTAGTCAATGTCAGAGCAATTGCGCAAGGCAAATAGAATGAGAGCGGGGCCACGCCCATCATGAATTTGATTCAGTTAATTAGGTAAACTTTAAATTTTTTTTGTTTACCCTTTTGCCAGGGACTCCCGTGACCCGTTGGCGGGCAAAACCGGCGCCAGCGCCGCAAGCTGATCCTGGTCCCCATGGACAGCCAGCACCGGCCATACCGCTGTCGCTATTGCCGCCGCCTCATGGCTCTGCTCAAGCCGCAGCAGCGCATGGGCAGCATCACCCCCCACCATGGCCAGGACAGGCCATATCGCCGGATTACCGGCCAGTGGCTGCAGCTTGCCCAGGGCCAGACGAAGGCTGGCGGCGGCAGCTTCGTTGCGACCCTGGCGTAACGCCACGATCCCCGCCACCCAGGGCACAAAGGCATCGCCGTATTCCGGTAATAACGCCGGGTCCACCTCCAGCAGCAGACAGTGGGCGCGGGCAGCGGATCCGTAGCGGGCCTCCATTAGCGCATAATCCAGAGTCTGGCCGAGGTCCTGCTGCGAGGCCGCCACGGCCTCGCGGTGGCAGCATAGCTGGGCGTCATGCTCCCGGGCCGCCAGGTAGACGCGGGCCTGCTGGGCGGCATACATGCCCGGCATCAACATATCCATGACCGGCTGCCAGGGGGCCAGGGTGGCGAGTGCCTCATCGGTATCCCCGACCCTCGCCTGCACACAGGCGCGCTGCACCGTCAATTCCATGGCCACGGATTCATCGCGGATACGGCGACTCAGGCGGTCCCCCAGGGAGGTGGCTTTTTGCCAGTGTCCCAGGGCAATGGCGGACAGCATGGCATCAAAATCCCGGGCGTCGCGGTATTTCCACAGGGCGATGGCCGCCACCGTCAGAGGGACCAGCAATAGCAGACCGGCCCAGAGTCGATAATCGACCAGCCACAGCAGCACCGCCCCGGGCACGGCCAACAACCAGAGCAAGCCGGTTTGCCTGAACAGCATCAACAGAAAGGGGCGCAGCCCGTGACGGGCCTGAAAGGAGTGGCGCAGTTCGGCGTAGTCCCGGTCTGCCAGACCCCGGGTATCCAGGGGCATGGCGGCACTCATGGCATCATTTTGCAGACGCACGGACTGCAGGCCCTGCGCCTTGAGCAAAGCCATCGCCTCGGCGGCGCTGTTCGCATCCTGAATACCGGATACCGGCTGGCCATCGGCCTCGGCCCGGTAAAGAAAGCGTGCCACTGCCCCTCCCTGGAGATTCCGGGCGTATTACTTGATGTGGGCCAGGATGCCGTCCAGTTCATCCAGGTTGTTGTAGCTGATCACCAGCTTGCCCTTGTTGCCCTGGCCTTGCTGGATCTGCACCGGCGCGCCCAGACGGTCGGACAGGTCGGTGATCAACGCTTTCACGTTGGGGTCTTCCTTCACCGGTGCCGGCTTGGCGGGCTTGGCTTTTTCGAAATCCCGGACCAGTTCTTCGGTCTGGCGCACGGACAGACCCTTGGCCACCACGGTGCGAGCCGCTTCCACTTGCTTGTTACCCGTGAGGGCCAACAGCGCTCGGGCATGCCCCATTTCCAGGTCACCGTGCTCGAGCAGCTTCTTGACGTCGGATTCCAGGCTCATCAAGCGCAGCAGGTTGGTGACCATGGCGCGGGATTTCCCCACCGCGTCAGCGACCTGCTGGTGGGTGAGCCCGAATTCTTCCTTCAAGCGACCCAGGGCGATGGCCTCTTCCATGGGATTGAGGTTTTCCCGCTGGATATTCTCGATCAGCGCCATGGCAATGGCGGCTTCGTCGGGCACCTCGCGGATTACCGCCGGGATGGTGTCCAGCTCGGCCATCTTGGCGGCGCGCCAGCGGCGTTCACCGGCAATGATCTCGTAGCGCTTTTCACCGAGGGGGCGCACCACGATGGGCTGCATGACCCCCTGGGCACGAATGGATTCGGCCAACTCTTCCAGGGCATCCGGGGACATGTCCCGGCGCGGCTGGTAGCGACCACGCTCCATGCATTCCACCGGCAGGTGGCGCAGTTCGCCGTCGCGGGGCGGATGCTCCACGCCACTGGCCCGGTCTTCCGCCTGCTGCTGAATCCGCACTTCGTCCTGGTGCTGCTGGTAGGACTCGCTGCTGCTGAGCAGGGCATCCAGGCCCTTGCTGAGACCGCGTTTACGCTTTGCCGCCATGATCTTTCTTTCCTTATGAAGCTGCTGCAGGCTGGGCCTTGAGGGCCTGCTCACGACGCAGGATCTCACCGGCCAGGGCCAGATAACTGACTGCGCCACGGGATTTGGGGTCATAGGTGATCACCGGCGCACCATGGCTGGGCGCTTCCGCCAGCCGCACGTTGCGCGGAATGATGGTGCGATACACCTTGTCGCCGAAGTGGCTGATCAGCTGGTTGGACACATCGTTGGACAGGCTGTTGCGCGGGTCGTACATGGTGCGCAGCAGGCCGCCGATGTGCAGCTTGGGATTGAGGACCGAGCGGATCTTTTCGATGGTATTCATCAGCGCGGTCAGGCCTTCCAGGGCGTAGTACTCGCACTGGATCGGCACGATCACCGAGTCCGCCGCCGTCAACGCATTCACAGTCAGCATGTTCAGTGACGGCGGGCAGTCGATGAGGATGTAATCATAGTTGTCACGGATCCGCGCCAGGGCATTACGCAGACGGAATTCCTTGGACTTCAGATCCAGCAGCTGGACTTCCGCGGCGGTCAGGTCGCCATTGGCGGCGATCAGGGAAAAGCCGGAGTCTTCCGGGGTACCGGTCACCGCCTGCTCAATGGGCACGTCATCGCAGAGCACATCGTAGATGGTGTAATCCGTCTCGAACTTGTCCACCCCGGAGCCGGTGGTGGCATTGCCCTGGGGGTCGATATCCACCAACAGCACTTTCTTGCGGGTGGCTGCCAGCGACGCCGCCAGATTCACACTGCTGGTGGTCTTCCCCACGCCGCCTTTCTGATTCGCTACGGCAAATACGGTGGTCACTGCTGTCTCCTTATGGAGGCCACCCCGGTGGCCTTCAATCGCTGCGCTGTTGTACCACCACCAGTGTCCTGGGTTCATCGAGCCCGGGAATGGTCAGACTATGGTGGTTGCCTTGCCAGTGCGGCGGCATGGTCGCCAATTCCCGCTCTGTGCTGGCCGCTTTCATGGCCAGTACCCGGGTATTATCGGTAATTATCGGCGCCATGAGTGCCAGCATGTCCGACAAGGAGGCAAAGGCACGGCAAATTATCTGTGATGGGCTCTTACCGTACTGTTCCACGCGGGCGTGCACAACCTCCACGTTATCCAGCCCCAATTCACGGCGGGCCTGACGCACGAAGCGGGTTTTCTTGCCGTTGGAATCCAGCAGGGTAAACGCCTGCTGCGGACGGGACACCGCCAGAATAATGCCGGGAATGCCGGCGCCGGTGCCCACGTCCAGGGTGTCAGTGTCCGCCAGGTAAGGCAGCACGGCCAGGGAATCAAGCAGATGGCGGGTCACCATTTCTGCCGGATCACGAATGGCAGTGAGGTTGTAGGCCTGGTTCCATTTCACCAGCAGGTCCACGTACGCGAGCAGCTGGCGCTGCTGGTCATCACTGAGGGACAGGCCCAGGGCCTCAACACCCCGGGCCAGAGTGTCGGATAAGGTTGTGGAAAGGGTCATGCCTGTTGGGCCGCCTTCTGCTGGTGCTGGTGTTTCTTCAGGTAGATCATCAGCAGGGAAATGGCCGCCGGGGTCACCCCGGGAATCCGGCCCGCCTGGCCCAGGGTTTCAGGACGGATCTCTCCCAGCTTCTGCTTCACCTCGTTGGACAGGCCTTTCACCTGGCCATAGTCGAAGTCGTCCGGCAGGCGGGTGGTCTCTGCCGCCCGCAGCTTGGCAATCTCGTCGTTCTGACGATCAATATAGCCGGCATACTTGGCAAGAATCTCCATCTGTTCGATCACCGCCGCGTCCGGACGCTCGTCCAGGGCCACCGCATCTGCCAGGGTGGCGTAGCTCAACTCCGGACGCTTTAGCAAATCCAGCAGGCTGTATTCGTGGGTCAGCGGCTTCTCGATCAGGGCGTTCACTGCCTCCGCCTGGGGCGTTTTCGGCTGCACCCAGGTGCTCTTCAGGCGCTGCTCTTCCTTGGCCATGCCCTCACGCTTGGCGTTGAACGCGGCCCAGCGCTCATCGTCGACCAGGCCTAGCTCACGGCCTTTTTCAGTGAGACGCAGGTCGGCATTGTCCTCACGCAGCAGCAAGCGGTATTCCGCCCGGCTGGTGAACATGCGGTAGGGCTCCTGGGTGCCCATGGTGATCAGGTCATCCACCAGCACGCCGATATAGGCCTCGTCGCGACGGGGGGTCCAGGCGTCTTTTTCCTGGCTCAGTCGCGCCGCGTTCAGCCCCGCCAGCAACCCCTGGGCACCGGCCTCTTCATAGCCGGTGGTGCCATTGATCTGGCCGGCAAAGAACAGGCCCGGCATGTGCTTGGTCTCCAGGCTGTGCTTGAGATCCTGGGGATTGAAGTAGTCGTATTCGATGGCATAGCCCGGCCGGGTGATATGGGCATTCTCGAAACCCCGGATGGAACGCACCGCCTCAAGCTGCACATCGAACGGCAGGCTGGTGGAAATGCCATTGGGGTACAGCTCGTGGGTATCCAGCCCTTCCGGCTCCACAAAGATCTGGTGGCTGTCCTTGTCCGGGTAGCGGTTCACCTTGTCCTCGATGGACGGACAATAGCGCGGCCCGACCCCGTCGATGACGCCGGTGAACATGGGGCTGCGGTCGAAACCACTGCGGATGATGTCGTGGGTCTGGGCATTGGTATGGGTGATGTAGCAGCACACCTGCTGCGGGTGCTCTTCCACCTTGCCCAGGTAGCTCATCACTGGCAGCGGACTGTCGCCCCACTGCTCTTCCATCACGGAAAAGTCCACGGTCTTGCCGTCGATGCGCGGCGGGGTACCGGTTTTCAGGCGGTCGACCCGGAACGGCAGTTCGCGCAGGCGACGGGCCAGGGCATTGGAGGGCTGATCGCCGGCACGGCCACCTTGGTGGTTATCCAGACCAATATGAATGACACCGCCCAGGAAGGTGCCGGCGGTGAGCACCACCGCATCGGCCACAAAGCGCAGGCCCATATTGGTGACCACCCCCACACAGCGGCCGTTGTCCACGATCAGGTCGTCCACCGCCTGCTGGAACAGGGTCAGGTTGGGCTGGTTTTCCAGGGTGGCGCGGATAGCCGCCTTGTAACGGACCCGGTCAGCCTGGGCACGGGTGGCCCGTACCGCCGGGCCCTTGCGGGCATTGAGCACACGGAACTGGATGCCGCCTTTATCCGTGGCACGGGCCATGGCACCGCCCAGGGCGTCGATCTCGCGCACCAGGTGGCTCTTGCCGATGCCGCCGATGGCCGGGTTGCAGCTCATCTGGCCCAGGGTTTCGATATTGTGGGTCAGTAGCAAGGTGGAAACGCCCATGCGCGCGGACGCCAGTGCCGCCTCGGTACCGGCATGGCCGCCGCCGATCACAATCACGCCAAATCGCTGGGAAAAATCCATCTCAACACTCGCCTTGCAGGGGGCCTGCTGTTCAAAATATAGCCAGAAGGGCGCGCTAGTATAATGGCAATGCTTCACGCTGCAAGCATCATGCGCCAAGTAATCCCGGGGTGGCCGTAGGAGCGTCGCTGGCGGCGCGATTGAAAAAGTCGTGAGTCACGAGGTACGAGTTACGAAAGGCATAAACCCGGTATTCTGATCGGTCCGGTTTTCGCTTCTCGCAACTCGTACCTCGTAACTGAGATGATCGCGCCGCCAGCGATGCTCCTACGGAAATAGACGGGGTAAGACTCAACCTCTTTCATGCAGCGTGCAGCAAGTTGCGTGTAAGCTAGTCTACTATAGAACCCTGACTCTCTTGGCATGGATTCGGCTTGGACTCTCTGAACCTGTTTCTTCTTATCGGCACCGGCCTGATGTTTACCGGCCTGCTGCTGGGCTCGCTGAGTGCCCGGTTCGGGGTGCCATCGTTGCTGATTTTCCTGGTGGTGGGGATGCTGGCCGGCGAAGACGGCATCGGCGGCATCCAGTTTGACGATTTTTCCACCGCCTATGTGATCGGCAATATCGCCTTGGCGGTGATTCTACTGGACGGCGGCCTGCGCACCCGGCTTAGCACCTTCCGCATGGGGCTGAAGCCGGCGCTCAGCCTGGCCACCCTGGGGGTGGCCATTTCCGCCGCCTTGGTGGGGGCCTTTGCCACCTGGCTGATGGGCGTGGACTGGCGGGTGGGCCTGCTGCTGGGCGGCATTATTGGCTCCACGGATGCGGCAGCGGTATTCAGCGTCATCAAGGGCGCCGGGGTCACCCTCAACGAACGGGTGGCCAGCACCCTGGAAATCGAATCCGGTCTCAACGACCCCATGGCCATCTTTATTACCCTGATGCTGGTCGGTCTGCTGGTGGACCCGGCGGCGGACTGGGGTGTGGGCATGCTGTGGACCCTGCTGCAACAGTTCGGTCTGGGCGCCCTGCTGGGCCTGCTGCTGGGGGCGGTGATCAGTGAATTGCTGTTGCGGGTACGCAGTAACGAAGGGTTGCATGCCCTGCTGCTGTGCAGTGGTGGCGCCATGGTGTTTGCACTGACCAACCTGGTGGGCGGCTCCGGTTTTCTGGCCATCTATCTGACCGGTCTGGTGGCCGGCAACCGCCGTGGCGGCACCGGCGATAACGTGCTCAAGGCCATGGATTCCATGGCCTGGCTGGCCCAGTCCGGCATGTTCCTGATCCTCGGCCTGCTGGTGACGCCGTCCCGGCTTACCGAAAACCTGCCCTGGGCCCTGGCCGTGGCCGCTTTCCTGATGCTGCTGGCGCGTCCCATCGCCGTGTGGGTGAGCCTGCTGCCGTTCCGTTTCACCTGGCGGGAGGAAACCTTTATCGCCTGGACCGGCCTGCGCGGGGCGGTGCCCATTGTTCTGGCGGTATTCCCGTTGCTGGCCGGCGTGGAGCAGACCTATCTGCTGTTTGATATCACCCTGGTGGTAGTGCTGATTTCCCTGCTCGGTCAGGGTGCCAGCCTGCGATTCGTCGCCCGCAAACTGAAAGTGTCGGTGCCACCCACCACCGAGCCGAAACAGACCGTGCCGCTGGCCGCACCGCGGGACCGCTATCTGATGCAGTTCGAAGTGGAAGCCGGTGCCCGGGCAGTGGGTAAACCGCTGGCTGAGCTCAGTGAAGACAAACGGACACCGCTGGTTCTCTACCGCAATCAACAGGTACTCAGCCTGAGTGACAACCCGGATATCGAAGCGGGCGACCTGATCGCCTGGCTGGCGCCCCTGTCCCACAAGTCCGCCCTGTCCGACCTGTGCCACAAGATGAGCCATGACGAGAAACGCTATTACGGCGACTTCACTGTCCTGGGCCAGACACCGCTGGCCCAGTTAATCGCCATCTATGGCGTGGAACCGCCACCACCGCTATGGCAAGGTCTGACCGTGGCCGAACTGTTTACCAAACAGGTCGGCAAGCAAACTGTGGTAGGTGATACAGTCCGCGTTAGCGGCCTGCGTTTGCGGGCGCGATCAGTGGAAGACGGCAAGGTGGTGCTGGTCGGTTTGAAGCTGCCGGGATAATTCAGTTACAAGTTGAAAGTTTAAAGTAGAAACGCGGATCCGGCTGCGCTGTCTTGCAACGCAATGCCCGCGATTAACGGTAAGGACGCGGGTACGACCTCTCAAAACCAGGGGGCATATCCCGCGCTTTTGAACTTTCAACTTTGAACTTTCAACTTAACCCAAGGACGACTCATGGCCCGTTTTGACAACCATCGCATTCTGATCACCGGCGCCGGTGCCGGCATTGGCGCCCTGATGGCGGAGGAATTTGCCAAACAGGGCGCCGAAGTCATCGTCACCGCCCGGCGCATCAGCGCTGCCCGCGAGGTGACCGACCGCATCAAGGCCGCCGGCGGCAAGGCCCACCCCTATGTGCTGGATGTGAGCAAGATTGCCTCCATCGCCAAATTCCGCGACAAGTTGCACACCGAAGTGGGCCCGATCACCACGCTGATCAATAACGCCGGGGTGGTGTTTGGCGGTGAATTCGAGACCGTGGAGCTGGAACAGCACCTGAACACCTTCCGGGTCAATACGGAGGGGTTGATGGCTACCACCCATGCCTTTCTGGAGGATCTGATCCAGGCCTACGAGGGCTTTCTGGTCAATATCGCCAGTGCCTCCGCCTTTATCGGCCTGCCCTACGGCAGCACCTATGCGGCCAGCAAATGGGCAGTGGTGGGGTTCTCGGAATCCCTTCGCCTGGAACTGGCGGTGCGCAAGATCAAGCACGTGCACGTGACCAGCGTCTGCCCCAGCTATATTTCCACCGGCATGTTCGACGGGGTAAAAACCCCGCTGTTCTCGCCCATGCTGACCCCGAAGAAGGTGGTGAAAAGCATCATCCGGGGCATGCAGAAAAAAGACGCCTTCGTCATCGAACCGCCCATGGCCAAGTCCGTGGAACTGATGAAGGCCATTCTGCCTCAAGGCATCTGGGACGAAGTCGCCCGGCGCACCGGGGTATCCACGTCCATGTACAGCTGGAAAGGGAAGAAGAAATAGGAGCTACTGTAGGAGCTATGCTTGCATGGCGAACCGAGCCACAGCGAGGAAATCGTTGCAGCTTCTCCTTACGTTTCCAAAGGCCCACTCTAAAAACGGCAATGCCTGATCGCCCTGCGGGCGATATCCGCGCAAGCGCGGTTCGCCATGCAAGCATAGCTCCTACAGCGGCTTCGTAGAGAGGTTTGTGGCTGCTTGAACCTCAACATTCCGTGAACGCCCATTCACCCTAACGCCCGTCCGCGCCCGCCTTGACAGTCAATGTGTTTACGCTGGAATTCCCCAACAATGCCCGCCCTGTTGCGCTGTCCGTTCCTGACAGTTGAATCGATTTCTGCCTGACGAGGGTAACTGTTATGCCGACTTATAAGGCCCCCGTGCGCGATATGCGCTTTCTGATGAACGAAGTCCTGGACTTCGAGAGCCACTACAAAACCTTCCCGGAAGGTGAAGAAGCCACGCCGGATATGGTCGAAGCCATCATTGGTGAAATGGCCAAACTGTGTGAAAACACCCTGGCGCCGCTGTACCAGAGCGGTGACGAGGAAGGCTGCAAGTTTGAAAACGGTGTGGTGACCACGCCGAAAGGCTACAAGGAAGCCTACGACGAGTTCGTGGCCGGCGGCTGGCAGGGTCTCAGCCACCCGGTAGAGTTCGGCGGCCAGGGTCTGCCCGCGTCCCTGGGCCTGATCAAGTCCGAAATGATGGCCACCGCCAACTGGTCTTTCACCATGTACCCGGGCCTGTCCATGGGTGCCATGAACACCATCCAGATGCACGGCTCCGACCAGCAGCTCCAGGATTACCTGGTTCCCCTGACCGAAGGTCGCTGGGGCGGCACCATGTGTCTCACCGAGCCCCAGTGCGGTACCGACCTGGGCCAGGTGAAAACCAAGGCCGAGCCGCAGAAAGACGGCTCCTACAAGATTTCCGGCACCAAGATCTTCATTTCTTCCGGTGAGCACGACCTGACCGAGAACATTGTCCACATCGTGCTGGCTCGCCTGCCCGATGCGCCGAAAGGCACCCGCGGTATCTCCCTGTTCATCGTGCCCAAGTACCTGCCGGGCAAGATCGGTGAAGACAACGGCGTACACTGTGGTTCCCTGGAAAAGAAAATGGGCATCAAGGCCTCCGCCACCTGCGTGATGAACTTTGATGAAGCCACCGGTTTCCTGATCGGCCCGGAGAACAAGGGCCTGGAGTGCATGTTCACCTTCATGAACACCGCGCGTATCGGTACCTCCATCCAGGGTCTGGCCCACGCCGAGCTGTCCTACCAGGGCGCCCTGACCTACGCCAAGGAGCGTAAGTCCATGCGCGCCCTGTCTGGCAAGAAAGAGCCGGATGCCATCGCCGACAGCCTGATCCACCACGGCGACGTGCGCCGCATGCTGCTCAAGCAGAAGGCCATCGCCGAAGGCGGTCGTGCCATGATCTACTTCGCCGCCCAGTACGCGGACAAGATGATCAGCGCCGCCCAGGCTGACAACGATGAGGAATACCAGAAGTGGGATGACGAGCTGGGCTTCCTGACGCCGATCCTGAAGGGCTTCCTCACCGAGAAAGGTCTGGAAGTGGCCAACGACGGCATGCAGGTATTCGGTGGCCACGGCTACATCAAAGAGCACGGCATGGAGCAGATCGTCCGTGACGCGCGCATCTCCACCCTGTACGAAGGCACCACCGGCATCCAGGCGCTGGATCTGCTGGGCCGTAAAGTGCTGCTGCTGACCAAGGGCAAGTGTGTTCGTGACTTCAGCAAGAAGCTGGTGGATTTCGGCACCAAGAACCTGCGTGATCCCAAGCTGCGTCCGTTCGCCTGGAAGCTGCTGAAGATCGCCGCCGAGTGGAACTACCTGACCACCCGCATCATGCTGGTGGCCGCCAAGGACCGCGATATCGTTTCCACCGCCAGCTACGACTTCCTGATGTACAGCGGCTACGCCATGATGGCCTACTTCTGGGCCCTGCAGGCGGGTGTTGCCAAGGACAAGCTGGAAAACGGCGGCAACGAGCCGGCGGAGTTCTACCAGGCCAAGCTGGCCACCGCCGAGTTCTACTTCGATCGCATGCTGCCCTCTGCCAAGGCCCACGCGGATGCCGCGCTGAAGCCCACCAAGAGCACCATGCAGCTGAAGCCGGAACACTTCTCCTTCGATTACGAGTAAGGGGAAGGTCGGACGTCGGTTGTCTGACGTCGGACACTAAAAAAGGGGCGGCCTTCGGGCCGCCCCTTTTTTTGTTGTCACAAAACCCGCGCGGTTTCCCAAGAACGTAGGGTGCACTGAGCCCAAGGCGAACTGCACCGATATGGCGTTTGATGGTGCAGTTCGCCTTGGGCTCAGTGCACCCTACACAATCTGTGGCGGCGGTGAGGAATTCAGAGTTGCGGTTCTGTCATCCGAAAGGAAAGCCCGTCTGCCCCCTTACCCCTTAGTCTCCCTGCAGGAACACCGGGGCCAATCCCCCTTTCCTATCCCACACTTTCCTCTCCGTAGGAGCGTCGCTGGCGGCGCGATAACCAAGCCTTTACGTGAAGGTTTTGATTTTCGAAACTCGCTTCTCGTTTCTCGAACCTTACGAAATCGCGCCGCCAGCGACGCTCCTACGGAAAAATTCGGCACAAAAAAAGCGGCCCCCTTTCGGAGGCCGCTTCTTCAAGACTTACCTTGAACAGATCGGAACTTAGTTGTTCTCGAACTGGTTCATGGTGTTGTCTTTACCGCCAGCTTTCAGCGCAGCTTCACCAGAGAAGTACTCTTTGTGGTCATCACCGATGTTGGAACCGGCCATGTCCTGGTGCTTCACGGTAGCGATGTTGCGACGGATTTCCTGACGCTGAACACCTTTGGCGTAGGCCAGCATGCCTTCTTCGCCGAAGTAGCCTTCTACCAGCTGGTCGGTGGACAGAGCAGCGGTGTGGTAGGTCGGCAGAGTGATCAGGTGGTGGAATACACCCGCTTCACGGGACGCCTTGGCCTGGAACTCTTTCGCCCACTCGTCAGCAACAGCTGCCAGTTCGGTGTCGTCGTACTTCACGCTCATCAGACCAGCGCGGTCGTAGGCGGACAGATCCTTGCCTTCCTTCTCCCAGGCATCGAATACCTGCTGACGGAAGTTCAGGGTCCAGTTGAAGGACGGGCTGTTGTTGTAAACCAGCTTGGCGTTCGGCTCTTGTTCCTTGATGCGATCAACCATCAGTTTGATGTGCTCGACATTCGGGGTCGGAGTCTCGATCCACAGCAGGTCAGCGCCGTTCTGCAGGCTGGTAACACAGTCCAGAACCACACGGTCGATGTTGGAATCACGACGGAACTGGAACAGGCCGGAAGCCAGACGGGTCGGCTTGAGCAGCTTGCCGTTGGACTTGATCACAACGTCGCCGTTGTTGATTTCGTCGGCGGACTCGATGTACTCACCTTCCAGGAAGGAGTTGTACTGGTCGCCCAGGTCGCCCGGCTCGTTGGTCACGGCGATCTGCTTGGTCAGGCCAGCACCTTCGGAGTCGGTACGGGCAACGATCACACCATCGTCAACGCCCAGCTCGAGGAAGGCGTAACGAACGGCATTGATCTTGGCCAGGAAGTCGGCGTGGGGAACGGTCACTTTACCGTCCTGGTGGCCACACTGCTTCTCGTCGGAAACCTGGTTCTCGATCTGGATGCAGCAAGCACCCGCTTCGATCATCTGCTTGGCCATCAGGTAGGTGGCTTCCGGGTTACCGAAACCCGCATCGATGTCAGCAATGATCGGCACAACGTGAGTTTCGAAGTTGTCGATCTTTTCGATGATTTCTTTCTGCTTGGCCGCGTCGCCAGCGTCTTTGGCATCGTCCAGAGCACGGAACAGGTGGTTCAGTTCCCAGGCATCCGCCTGCTTCAGGAAGGTGTACAGTTCGCGGATCAGGTCAGCGACAGCAGTCTTCTCGTGCATGGACTGGTCAGGCAGCGGACCGAACTCGGAACGCAGAGCAGCAACCATCCAGCCAGACAGGTACAGGTAACGACGCTTGGTGCCACCGAAGTACTTCTTGATGGAGATCATCTTCTGCTGGCCGATGAAGCCGTGCCAGCAACCCAGGGACTGGGTGTACTTGGAGTTGTCAGCGTCATAGGCCGCCATGTCTTCACGCATGATCTTGGCGTTGTACTTGGCGATGTCCAGATGCGTGTTGAAACGGTTTTGCAGACGCATGCGAACAGCAGATTCCGGATTGATGTCTTTCCAGGTGCTGTTGGCACCAATCACGGAGCTAAGTGCTTCGATGTCTTTGGTGTATGACATGGTGAACCTCTGATTAACAAATTGGTTTATCGATACCGGGAGGGGCAACCCTGCTCATGCCAGACAGAACACATGCCGGTCTACCGATGCGGCGCATTCTAGAGCCAGTCGACCCATAAACATAATCAATATGGTCTATGTTCGGTATTTTTCTGATGAATATAAGGGGTAATTCGTAGTTGGCTACGCCCCTCATGACCTGTCGCAACCGGCTCGCCGAGGGTGCCATGGCCAACAACCGGCGGCCCGACTTGCCAATCGGCGAGCCGATGTTCAGGGTGGAGGAAGATGCGTTTTTTTCTGCATACACTGCCATTCATCAATGTGCCATCCGGCGGCAGTTACCGCATCGCCCGCCGATTTACACCTTGCACACAGTGACCCGCAGGCGGCTTTGCTACTATGATCTTTCCTTGGCATGGAGAGTGCATTGCCGTTTTCAGGTAATCGTTTTGGTTGTGTTCAGGGATATAAAAATGACGAAGGGGAATCTATGAAAGCGCTTAGCCCGGTGGATCAACTTTTTCTGTGGCTGGAAAAACGACAACAGCCCATGCACGTGGCCGGACTGCAACTATTTTCCTTCCCGGAAGACGCGGGCCCCAAGTATGTCAGTGAACTGGCTCAGCACATGCGTGACTACTGCTGCCCGGTGGCGCCCTTCAACCAACGCCTGACACGCCGGCTGGGCCAGTATTACTGGACCGAGGACAAACACTTCGATATCGATCATCACTTCCGCCACGAGGCCCTGCCCAAGCCCGGCCGTATCCGTGAGCTGTTGTCCCTGGTCTCCGCCGAGCACTCCAACCTGCTGGACCGGGAACGCCCCCTGTGGGAAGCCCACCTGATCGAAGGCATCCGCGGGCGCCAGTTCGCGCTCTATACCAAGATCCACCATTCCGTGGTGGACGGCATCTCCGCCATGCGCATGGGCATGCGCGCCCTGTCCACCGATCCGGACGAACGGGACCTGCCGCCGGTGTGGGCCTACGAGCCGAAAAAACGTAGCCGCTCCCTGCCCAGCAACCCGGTGGATGTGGCCTCCAGCCTGGCGCGCCTGGGTGCCGGTATCAGCAAGCAGGCCGCCACGGTGCCGGGCCTGGCCCGGGAAATCTACAAGGTGAGCCAGAAGGCCAAGAAGGACGAGAACTATGTGTCCATCTTTCAGGCCCCGGACACCGTTCTCAACCAGACGGTCACCGGTTCCCGGCGCTTTGCCGCCCAGAGTTATTCCCTGTCACGTCTGAAAGTAATCGCCAAGGCATTCAACTGCACCATCAATACCGTGGTGCTGGCCATGTGCGGCCATGCCCTGCGCGAATACATGATCAGCCAGAACGCCCTGCCGGATGAGCCGCTGATTGCCATGGTGCCCATGAGCCTGCGCCAGGATGACAGCGCCGGCGGCAACCAGATCGGCATGATCCTGGCCAATCTGGGCACCCATATCTGCGACCCGGCCAACCGGCTGCGGGTGGTCAATGATTCGGTACAGGAAGCCAAGGAACGCTTCTCTCAGATGAGCCCGGAGGAAATTCTCAATTTCACCGCCCTCACCATGGCCCCCACCGGTCTCAACCTGCTCACCGGGCTGGCACCGAAATGGCGGGCCTTTAATGTGGTGATCTCCAATGTGCCGGGGCCGAAAGAGCCCCTGTACTGGAACGGCGCCAAACTGAAAGGCATGTACCCGGTGTCCATCGTGCTGGACCGCATCGCCCTGAATATCACCCTGACCAGCTACCAGGACCAACTGGAATTCGGCCTGATCGCCTGCCGGCGTACCCTGCCTTCCATGCAGCGTCTGCTGGATTACCTGGAGCAGTCCATCCGCGAACTGGAGATTGCGGCGGGGATTAAATAACCGCCGCAACAAACGCCTCCTCGTGGCAGTAGCGTCGCTCGCGGGGCAATTGAAACCGTAACGAGACACGAGAAGCGAGTTTCGGAAAGCATCTCCCGGGAGCGACTTTATAGGGGTTTGCCTTTCGAAACTTGCTTCTCGCATCTCGAAACCCTGATTATCGCGCCGCGAGCGACGCTCCTACAGTTGCGTGGAGAGGGTATGACAGCAACCATCAAACAGATTACCCGCGGCGAGCTGGCCTGCTGGGAAGTTCGCCATCGCAACCAGACCCTGGTGATCGCCGAACAGGGTGCACAGGTGCTGGAGTACCAACGGGATGACGAGCCACCGCTGATCTGGCTCAGTGAAGACGCGGCCTATCACAACGGTCAGGGTGTCCGTGGCGGGGTGCCGGTGTGTTGGCCCTGGTTTGGCGGCCTGGATTTCAATCCCACTGAAATCCGCCAGCAATATACGCTGGCACAGCCACCGGCCCATGGCCTGGTGCGCCAGCAGCCCTGGACCCTGAGTCATTCGCACCAGGATGATGAACACATCACCCTGAGCTTCGCCCTCTCCCCCCATGCTGACCGACAATCTCTGCCCGCGGTGAGCCCCTCTCTGACCGTGCGACTGGACGACGGCCTGACCCTGTCTCTGATCAACCATAACCACGGTGAAGAACCGGTATGGATCAGCCAGGCCCTGCACAGTTACTTTGCCGTATCCGACTGCCGTCAGGTCGAGATTCACGGCCTGGACACCTGCCCCTATGTGGATGCCCTGGATAACTGGCAACGCCACCGGCAGCAAGGCCCGCTGACATTCCGGGGGGAAACCGACCGGCTCTATCTGCAACTGCCCGACACCCTGCATATCGACGACCCCGGCTGGCAGCGACGGCTGACGCTGACGAGCACAGACAGCCGGTCGGCGGTGGTATGGAATCCCTGGATCGACAAAAGCCAACGTCTGAGCCAGTTCGCTGACGATGCCTGGCAGAGAATGCTCTGTATCGAGACCGCCCGGGTGCTGGAAGATGCCCTGTTTCTGGGCCCGGACGAACGCCACCAAATGAGCGTCCGCTTTGTGACAACGGCATTATAACTGCCGGTTTAAGCGCCTATAAAAAGGGGTGGTGCTCGCCGAAAAAGGAGGGTAAAGTCGGAAGTGGCTGCGAATTATGGCCGTGGATTGTTTTGGTAGTTGTCTTCCCTGCGTGAAGCTGAAGTTGTCTCCGAACACCGCCCAACATGGTTTGCAAGCAACACCCTAAGTAATAGTTTCGAGGTATAGATTCACATGGCTACTGGTACTGTGAAGTGGTTTAACGAGTCCAAGGGTTTTGGTTTCATTTCCCAGGACGATGGTGGTGCGGACGTTTTCGTTCATTTCAGCGCAATTACCGGCTCAGGCTTCAAAACCCTGGCCGAGGGTCAGAAGGTTTCCTTCGAGATCCAGCAGGGCCCCAAAGGTCCGCAGGCCGCTAACGTAGTTGCTGAATAAGCGATTGCATTAGCAAAAAAAAGCCCGCTTCGGCGGGCTTTTTTTATGTCTGGCGAAAACAAGACGCCCCATCCTTTCCGTAGGAGCGTCGCTCGCGGCGCGATTCCATACGTTGGGCTATCGCGCCGCCAGCGTCGCTCCTACGAGGGGGATGCGGTGGTTTTATTCAGGGTTGAAAAAGCGGCTGGTCGAGGAGTTGTTTGCGTTGGCGCCAGTCGGGCATGCGGGCGTCCATGAGGGCGTGGAAGCCAGGGCCGTGGTCCATGTGTTGCAGGTGACACAGCTCGTGCATGACCACGTAATCCAGCGCCGTCGGTGGATAGTGCAGCAGGGCCATGTTCAGGTTGATGTAGCCCCTGGCTGACAGCGACCCCCAGCGGGTGCGCATTTTTTTCACCCGCAACACCGGCTGGGAAAAACCCTGGCTGGCAAACCAGGGGAACTGCCGGGCAATGCTGTCTTCGAACAGCGGCCGCGCCTGCTTGCGCAGCCAGTTTTCCACCGCCTGTCTTACCGCTGGCTCGCTGTCCGGTTCCGGCACCCGGATCTGCAGGTAACCGCCAGACACCACCACCGCATTGCGCCCGGCGGACACATCCATGGTCAGCGATTGCCCGCGGAACGGAAACGCCGCCCCATCCTGCCAACGCTGCCGGGGCCGACTGGCCTGGCGCTGTTGCTGATCGGCAATCCACTGGCGGCGGCTATCCACGAACGTCTGCACCATCCGCAACGACGCCCGCTGCGGCGCCCGCACCTGCACCCGGCCATCGTCCAGCACGCGCAGCTCCAGGCTGCGGCGTTTGCTGCGGATCAGTTCGTAGTCAGTCATGAATACAGCGGCAAGCTACAAGCTTCAAGCTGCAACGCGAAACTGCCGCGTAGCCAAACTGAAGAGAATGGATTCCGCGCCCCACACTTTATGGTCGCGGGCACAGCCTGTAATACAGCCCTACCCTTTCTCGCGCCTTGTAGCTTGAAGCTTGTAGCTTGCAACTCCGTCCCCTCTAGTAGCACGGCATCTGGATCGCGCCGCCAGCGACGCTCCTACTCCTGCGGTTGACCCATCTCTTTTTCCAGCTGCTGCTTCACTGCATCCGCCGGCGAGGCATAGGGTGCCAGCCACTGGTACAACACCGGGATGATAAAGAGTGTCAGCACGGTGGCAAAGACCAGACCACCGAGGATCACTACGCCAATGGTGAAGCGGCTTTCTGCGCCGGCGCCGGTGGCCAGTACCAGTGGAATGGCACCGAAGATGGTGGAGACGCCGGTCATCAATACCGGGCGGAAGCGCACGATGGCCCCCTGGTAAATGGCCTCTTTCACCGCCAGCCCCTGATCACGTAACTGGTTGGCGAATTCCACGATCAGGATACCGTTCTTGGCCATCAACCCCAGCAGCATGATCATGCCGATCTGGCTGTAGATGTTGAGGCTGTCGCCGGTAACACGGATGGCCAGCACCGCCCCCGCCAGGGCCAGGGGCACGGTGAGCATGATGATCAGCGGGTGTATCCAGCTTTCAAACTGGGCGGCCAGCACCAGGAACACGATCACCAGCGCCAACACAAAGGTGATCAGGATGGCGGCGGCGGATTCCTGAAGCTCTTCCGCCATGCCCTTGTAACCGATACGTGCTTCCAGCGGCAGTCGTTCCCGGGCCTGTTCTTCCACATAGGTCATGGCCGCCGCCAGGTCGTAGCCGTCGGCCAGGTTGGCCGACAGGGTAATGGCCGGCAGCCGGTCCACCCGGCGCAGCTCCGGGGCATCGCCGGTGGTGGTCAGTTCCACCACACTGGAGAACGGCACCAGCTCACCGTTAGCGGCGCGCAGATAGATCGGCAGCACATCATCCGGGCCCTGGCTGTTGCGTTTTTCCGCTTCCAGCAGCACATCGTATTCCCGGCCCCGGTCCACGTAGGTGGAGGCGGTCAGGGTGGCGAACATGGCCTGCAGGGTCTGGCCCACATCCGTGGCGGTGATCCCCAGATCCGCCGCCCGCTCCCGGTCCAGCTTCACGTCCAGTTGGGGTTGGGTCTGTTCAAAATCCGTATCAATGCTGGTCAGCCCCGGGTTCTCTTCCATGGCCTCCATGAGCGTTTCGCTCCAGGCCAGCACCTGGTCGTAATCCGGCCCGGCCACCACCACTTCCAGGGCCTGATCGAAGGCGCTCTGCCCCAGCCCGGGCGGGTTTACCGCGAAGGCCCGCAGCCCGGCCACCTGGGATAATTTGCCGCGCACTTCATTGACGATTTCCTGCTGGGAGCGATCCCGCTCGCCCCAGTCCTTGAGTCGCACAATACTGAAGGCCCGCTCGGTGACACCGCGGAAACCGACGATGGACAGGGCCCGCTCCGCCTCGCCGCTTTCCACCAGCGGCGCCATGATGTTTTCCACTTCCTTCACATGGTGCAGGCTGTACTCCGCGGTGGAACCCTGGGGCGCCGACGCGGGGATAATAAAGACGCCCCGGTCTTCCGTGGGCGCCAGCTCCTGGGGCAACCCCCGGAACACCAGCAGTGCCACCACGCACAGGGCCACACAGCCCACCACCAGCGGCCAGGGTTTGCCCAGGGCCGCCGCCAGACTTCGGGCATAACCGCTGTTGAGTTTTTGCAGGGAACGCTCAAAAGCATTGCCCTCCCCTTGCAGCTCCTTGACGCTGTGCCGGTGCAACCAGCGGGAACAGAGCATGGGGGCCAGACTCAATGCGACGATGCTGGAAATGATCACCGCCGACGCCAGGGTAAAACCGAACTCGCCAAACAGTCGGCCCACGTCGCCACCCATAAAGGAGATCGGTACGAACACCGCCACCAGGGTCAGGGTGGTGGCCACCACGGCAAAGGCAACCTGGCGGGCCCCCTGGTAGGCGGCCACCAGACGGGTTTCCCCCTCATCGATGCGGCGCTGGATGTTTTCCAGCATGACGATGGCATCGTCCACCACCAGGCCAATGGCCAGGATCAGCGCCAGCAGGGTGAGCACGTTGATGGAGAAATCCATGATGCCCAGGCCGATAAAGGCCCCGATGATGGATACCGGAATGGTCACTGCCGGAATCAGGGTGGCGCGCAGGTTGCCCAGAAAGGCGAAGATCACCGCGATCACCAGCACCACGGAAATGCCCAGGGTGACCAACACTTCCTTGATGGAGGCGCGGATAAACAGGGATTCGTCGTAGTTCACATCCAGGCTGATATCCGCTGGCAGGCTGGTGCGCACCGCTTCGATTTCCGCCTGCACGTTGTCGGAGACTGCCACGGTATTGGCCTTGGACTGGCGGATGATACCCAAGCCGATGGCGGTTTCGCCGTTGGCGCGCAGCACGGTGTCATCGCTTTCCACGCCCAGTTCCACCCGGGCCACATCCCCCACCCGCAGCAGGTAATCGCCCTGGCGACGCACCACCAGATCCTCGAATTCGTTTACCGAAGACAGGCGGTTGTCGGCCCGCACGGTAAAGGCACGGGACTGGGATTCCAGCCGCCCGGCGGGCAACTCCACGTTGTTGCTGCGCAGGGCCTGTTCGATATCGGTGACCGTCACCTGGTTGGCGGCCATGCTCTGACGGTCCAGCCAGACGCGCATGGCATAGCGGCGTTCCCCGCCGATGAAGACTTCCGATACCCCATCCAGCACCGCAAAACGGTCCACCAGGGAACGCTCGGCAAAGTCGGTGAGTTCCTGGGGGGCCAGGGTACTGCTGGTCAGGGTGACCCAGATAATGGGCCGGGCATCCGCGTCGGACTTGGCGATCACCGGAGTCTCCGCTTCTTCCGGCAGCCGGTTGAGCACCCGCGACACCGCATCGCGCAGGTCGTTGGCGGCCACGTCCACATCCCGGTCCAGATTGAATTCCACACTGGTACGGGCGGAGCCCAGGCGGCTGCGCGACTCGATCTTGCGAACCCCTTCCACCCCGGCCACGGCCCCTTCGATGACCTGGATAATCTGGGTATCGATGACTTCCGGGGCGGCGCCGGCGTAATCCACCGAGATGGACACTTCCGGCGGATCGATGTCCGGGTATTCACGCACCGACAGTTTCATCAAGGCGCTGATGCCGAACACCACGATCAGCAAGCTGATCACGGTGGCGAAGACCGGTCGCTTGATGGAGATATCGGAAAGAATCATGCAGCGGCCTCGCTGTCCGCCTGATCGGCGTCCGGCGAGGCGGGTTCCAGCAGGGCCCGCTGGCCCGGCAGCAAGGCTTCCGGGTTATCCAGCACCTGCACCGCCTGACCGCTACCCAGCCGGGAATGGCCGTTGACCACCACATCCGGCTGGCCGGTCAGGCCGCTGGTAATTTCCACCCAGCCATCACGACGGCCACCCAGGGTGACCGGATGGCGTTCGGCTGTGTTGTCGCCCGTAACGGTGAACACATAGCTCTGTGCCCCCTGGGTAATGATCGACTGCTCGGGTACCAGCAGCGCATCACGCTCGGCCAGTTGCACCGACACACGTAGAAACTGCCCCGGACGAATCCGGTCCTGGGGGTTTTCCAGCCGGGCCCGGGCGGTCAGGCTGCGACTCGCCGTGCTCACCCGGGAATCCAGGTCGGTGATAGTGCCTTCGAACACCTGATCCGGAAACGCTTCATTGCGGGCCTGCACCGGCAGCCCGGAAACCAGCCGTGCCAGATAGCGTTCCGGCACCTGGAAATCCACTTCGATATAGCCCAGGTTATCCAGGGTGGTGATGGCATCGCCGGTTTGCAAGTAACCGCCCGCATCCACCTGTCGCAAGCCCACCACACCGGCGAAGGGCGCGCGGATGGTATGGTCATTCAGGTTCGCCCGGGCGGCGTCGCGACTGGCCTTGGCCCCATCCAGGGTGGTGCGGAAGGTATCCACTTCAGACTGGGAAATGGCGCGGCTCTTCACCAGTTTCTGGCCGCGCTGGAAATCGTTCAGCGCGCGCTGGTATTCCGCTTCGCTGCGCGCCAGCTCGGCGCGGGCATTGCGATCATCCAGGGTGACCAGCACCTTACCCTGTTCCACCTTCTGCCCCTGACGGAAGTGGATCTGCGCCACCCGACCGGGGACTTCGGTGAGGATCATCACTGCCTGGGCGGCCCGCGCCGTCCCCACCGCCTCCACCCGGTCAAACAGGGAGCGTTCGATGCTCGGCGCCAGATTGACCACCGTGGGCGGACGCTGCCCCATGGGGGCCGGCGCTGGTGCGAGGAGCCACCACAGGCCAGCACCTACCAGCACCACCAATATCAGGGCGGCGATAATCCGCTTCATGAACGTCTCCAAACGATGATTTGCAACAAACCGAAAAGGAAGCTTAGCGCCCAATTATGCAAGCAATTTGTAGAGGGAGCGTTAAAGTGACAGGTAATTATGAAGGAAATTCAGTTTTAGCGCAGATTGTTGCCACAGGAACGTCGCTGGCGGCGTGATGAAAGAACCGCGAGGTGCGAGTTGCGAGAAGCGAAAATCTGCCTTTCCCGATGTTCCGGTTTTGATTTTCGTCACTCGCTTGTCGCAACTCGAGACTCAGGTAATCGCGCCGCCAGCGACGCTCCTACAGTAAGGATGTGATCTCGGCGACCAGCCAATAAAAAGCCCGCCGGGTGGCGGGCTTTTCAATAGCGTCGCGCCTTCAGGCGTTACACCATTTCAGCGCGCATCTTTTTCTTGTCCAGCTTGCCCACGGAGGTGCGCGGCAGCTCATCCACGAAGATGACGCGATCGGGAATGCCATAGCGGCTGATGATGCCCTTGTCAGCGTAATCCGCCATCAGGGCCTTGATGCCCTCCTCATCCGCATCGCCGTTCTTGACCACCAGGGCCACCGGGCGCTCGCCCCATTTTTCATCGGGTACGCCGACCACGGCACACTCACCCACGCCCGCATGCTGCAGGATCATGCCTTCCAGGTCGATGGAGGAGACCCATTCGCCACCGGTCTTGATCACGTCCTTGATGCGGTCAACGATTTTCAGCCAGCCGTCTTCGCTCATCACCGCCACATCCCCGGTGTGCAGCCAACCGCCGGCCCACAGTTCCTCGGATTTCTCCGTGTCGTGCAGGTACCCCTGGGTCAGCCAGGGCGCGCGAACCACCACTTCCCCCTGGCTCTTGCCATCGTGGGGCACGTCGTTCATTTCCCCATCGACGATACGCAGCTGCACCATGGCCACCGGACGGCCGGTGCGGGTGCGGTAGTCCGCCTGGGTTTCCAGGTCGGCCTTTTCCAGTTCCGGGGTCAGTTGTGCCAGGGTCAACAGCGGACAGGTCTCGCTCATGCCGTAGCCGGTATAGATGTCGATGCCGCGCTCCAGCGCGCCCATGGCCAGGGCCTTGGGCAGGGCGGAACCACCAATGATCACTTTCCAGCCACTCAGGTCGATGCTCTTGGCCGCTTCCGCCTGCAACAGCATCTGGATGATGGTGGGTACACAGTGGGAGAAGGTGACCTTTTTGGTGACCAGCAATTTCAGCAAGCTGGCCGGCTCATAGCGACCCGGGTACACCTGCTTCACGCCCATCAGGGTGGCCATGTAGGGAATGCCCCAGGCATGCACGTGGAACATGGGGGTGATCGGCATGTAGACATCGTCTTCATTGAAGCGACCCTGACCGATCCCGGACATGGTGTTACGACCGGCAAAGGTATGCAGTACCAGCTGACGGTGGGAGAAGTACACGCCCTTGGGCAACCCGGTGGTACCGGTGGTGTAAAAGGTGGTGGCGCGGGTGTTTTCATCCAGCTCGGGGAAATCATAACGGGCCGGCGCCTTGGCCAGCAGGTCTTCGTACTCACCGGCGATGGGCAGCGCATCGCTGCTTTTCACGCCGTCGTCGTCGAGCAGAATGTAGGTCTTCACCGGCTCGATGCGGTCCTTCACCGCTTCCAGGATCGGCAGGAATTCGCTGTTCACCAGGATGGCGTCATCCTCGGCGTGGTTGATGGTGTAGAGCACCTGTTCCGGGCTGAGCCGCACATTCACGGTGTGAAGTACCGCCCCCATCATGGGAATGGCGAAAAACGCCTCCAGGTAACGGTTGGTGTCCCAGTCCATCACCGCCACGGTGTCGCCGGGCTTGATGCCCTGGGCTGCCAGGGCGCCGGCCAGACGGTGCACCCGTTCTTCAAATTCCCGGTAGGTAAAATCCCGGTCGCCGTAGGTGATGGTCTGCTCCGGCGCCTTGCCCACGCCGGCTTCGAGAATGCGGTTGATCACCAGCGGCGGCTCCACGGCGGAGGGGGTGCGCTGGATAGTGAGATTACTGCTCATAGTGGCTCCGTTACCTTGTTATTCTGCCGATAAGGGCGGGGCTGAAAGCGCCCATACCTGTGGGTATGTAAGGCGCTCCAGACTGACACAGTCCCCCGCACGGGTCATCCGTTCAGCTGTGCCAAAGGTAACAAAATACTACCCGGTGTAGACGCTGTGTCTAGCACGAGTTGCGACAAGCGAGTCACGAGGAGCGAAAAGCTGTGGGTAGGGTGCACCGCGCCTCAGTGCACCCTTCCCATTCAGGGGCGAGTGAGGGTTTTCGGGTCCAGCAGTTTTTCCAGTTCGTCCCGGGACAGGTCGGACTGCTCCTCGGCCACATCTATCACCGGGCGGCCACTGGCAAAGGCGTCTTTGGCGATCTTCGCTGCCTTCTCGTAGCCAATCACCGGATTGAGGGCCGTGACCAGAATCGGGTTCTTGCCCACCCCTTCCGCCAGACGCTCTTCATTAAAAGTCATTCCGGTGATGGCCCGGTCGGCCAGATTCCGGCAACTGTTGGCCAGCCAGCCGGTCATGTCCAACAGGTTGCTGGCCACCAGCGGCAACATCACGTTGAGCTGGAAGTTACCGCTCTGGGCCGCCACCGCATTGGCCTGATCCAGGCCCATGACCTGCGCCGCCACCATGGTCACCGATTCGCAGATCACCGGGTTGACCTTGCCGGGCATGATCGAAGAGCCCGGCTGGGTGGCCGGCAGTTGCAGCTCGCCCAGACCATGGATGGGGCCCGAATTCATCCAGCGCAGATCATTACTGATCTTCATCAGTACGACCGCCAGGCCACGCAGGGCAGCGGACAGATTCAGCGGCGCATCCAACGCACTCTGGGCCACAAAGGGATGCGGCATTGGCGTGAAGTCCAGCCCGGTTTCCTCTGCCAGTTGCCTGGCAAAGGCCGCCGCAAAATCCGGGTGGGCATTGATGCCGCTGCCCACCGCCGTACCGCCCTGGGGGATGGCCAGCATTTCATCCCGGGCCCGGGCCAAGCGGCTGCTGGCATCCTGCAATTGCAACACCCAGGTCTGCAGTTCCTGCTCCACCGTCACCGGCATGGCATCCATCAGATGGGTTCTGCCGGTCTTCACCAGCTCCCGGCCTTCCCGGGCACGCAACCCCAACGTGGCGATCAGGTGTTCCAATCCCGGGAGCAATTGTTCGGTGACGGCCAGTACCGACGACACATGAATGGCGGTGGGAATGGTGTCGTTGCTGCTCTGCCCCAGATTCACATCATCATTGGGATGAATCTCGACACCGGCGTCGGCGCACAGGTGCGCAATGACCTCATTCACGTTCATGTTGGTGCTGGTGCCAGAGCCGGTCTGGAAAATATCCACCGGGAATTGGTCCAGATGATGGCCGGCCAGCAAGTCATTACAGGCCCCGACAATGGCAGCCTGCTTGTCCGCTGGCAGCTGTTCCAGCCGGAGGTTGGCCTCCGCCGCGCAGCGTTTGATGCGTACCACCGCCAGAATAAACCGTTCCGGCAACGGACGACCGCTGATGGGAAAGTTGTCCACTGCCCGCTGGGTCTGGGCACCCCATCGGGCCGTTTTGGGCACCTGCACCTGGCCCAGGGAATCGGTTTCGATACGGGTGTCGGTATCGTGGCCGCTCATGATGGCCTCCTGGCAATGAATTTTCTCCATCATGGCACGGGAAATAGGTCAGATCATCCACCCTGCCTTCACCACATCATGGCGTTTTCCATGGATACTAGGGCCATGCTGCCAGATACCGATTTTTCCCCGGTGGACCCAACCCTGTTCGCCGACCTGCCCTGCCTCCCCGGCGTCTACCGCTTTTTTGGCGAGCAGGATGAACTGCTCTATGTGGGAAAAAGCATCAATCTGCGACAACGGGTAAAGAGCCACTTTGCGGCCCGGCACCGGGATAAAAAGGAAGCCCGGTTGTGCCACCTGACCCGCCGTATCGAGCATCAGGTCACTGCCGGCGAACTGGGCGCACTGTTGCTGGAAAACCGGGAAATCAAACAACGCCAACCCATCTTCAACCGTCGTCAGCGCCGTTACCGGCAGCTGCATACCTGGCGTCTGCAAACCAACCGTCAGGGTTTTCTTGTTCCAGTGCTATACCGGCCGCTGGTAGATAATCATGGCTGGCAACAGGACAGCTATGGTCTGTTTCGCAGCCCCCGGCAGGCAAAAGGCATGCTGGATGGCAAGGTGCGTGAAGCCGGGCTCTGCCCGCGAATCTGTGGCCTGGAAGGGAACGGCAAGGGGGCCTGCTTTGCGCATCAGCTGGGCCGATGTCAGGGTGCCTGTTGCGGCAAGGAAACCGTGGAGAGTCATAACCAGCGGTTACAGACAACCCTCGAAGACCAGCATATCCAGGCTTGGCCTTACCCGGGTGTGCTGGTGATCCGTGAGCAGAACCCGCAACAAACCGACTACCATCTGGTTGATCAATGGTGCCATCTCACCACCCTGCAACATAAGCCGGAACCGATGACCATTACCCCGGATGCGGATGCCAGCTTTGATCTGGACAGTTACCGGATGCTGATCCGTTTTCTGGATCAGGGGGTGGAACACTATGTGTTGTCGTGATGCTGCCAAGGCCTAGGGGGGTGGCACCTTGGCAATGATTTCGCTGTGCCAGGTGCCGCCCGGCATGGCAATGCGACCGTATTGCTGATCCCCAAAACTGACCTGCCCCACCAACGGCGTGCCGCCGCCGCTCTGGCCGAAGTCCGCGCTTTGCCCTAGCAACAGTTCATTGGCGATGGTCAGGCTGGCCAGGCCATCACTGTTCTGATCACCGGATTTCAGCAGCACCTTGCCATTACGCCAACCGATGCTGCCACTGACATCTGAAAGCCGGAAAGCCGAACTCGGGCTGGAAACCTCTGCCAGCGACAGGTACGCATTGCCATCCAGATTCATGTAGCCATCAAAGCCCAGGACAGCCAGTCCATCAGCGCTCGCTGGATAAAGCACAAAGCGGAACTGGTCGGCTGACAGGTTGAGATCCCACAGGGCCACATTCACCGTCGACCCGCTCAAATCATTCAGACTTCCCGCCCCCAGTAAGCCGCGCACCTGATAACGGGACAGGGCATCGGTTTGAAGCATGATGCCTGACGACAGCGCCGGAAAGGCCGGGTCTGTTTCTCCCAGCGTCAGATACAGGTCCCGGGCTTCCCAGAGCAGGTCATTATTCAGCAGGCCCACCGCGACCTGACTGGTGGTATCGGCGAACAGGAAATGGGAGTTGTTTTGCCAGTTAGCCGAGGCCGTCGCGCGCACCAGAGGATCGCTACTATTGGCCGCCTCCCAGAACCCCGGTGATTGCACCATCAGCGTCGCGTCTGCCCGCAACCCCACATTGCTGGAGGGTCCTTGGGGGTAAACCAGGAAATCCGCATCCAGTTTTCCCAGAGTCAGAACCAGGCCCCAATCATAGTTATCAGACCATCCACTGGTCGGGTTGGTGACGGTCAGCTGTTCACTGTAAGCATGCAGGTGACCATTGCGCAGCAGGACCGCAAACGCGGAGTCCCCCAGCCCTACCCGGGTGGGATGAAACACGCCACCGGCACTGGAGCACAAACCACTATCGGGCTGCCCACTGGTAAAGCCGCCCCCAAAACACAGACCTGCCGGACCGGTGTTGTTTTGCAGCACATCCACGATGGCATCCATGGCGAACATGGGGCCGGCACCGTTACCCAGCCGGCGCCAATTCCCCATCTCGATCCGGGTGCGATCCCCGTCCGCATGCCCCAGGCGAAGCTGGAAATCCGTATCGAAATCCCACTGGGCCTGAATATTCAGACCCTCGGAGCGTGGCGTATTAATGCCAGCATAATCCCAGTTCCCACTCGGCTCTGTGCCGTCATAGCCATAACCGATCCCACCAGCAGACACCCGCACACTGGCGTCTTTGAGACCACCAATCCAGGCGCCGTATATCAGGGGTTGTCGACCGGTGCGATCAAAATTGGTCGGTGCTGCCTTGTACATCAGATCGAACTCCAGGGCGGTATAGGTGTGATCCGCCTCCAGCAACAACCCATTACTGTCGATACCGATGATGCCCGTGGCGGGCGCATGCCCCCCAGCCGGACCGTTGCTAAACCGGTTCTGTATCATCAAATTGCCAATGCTCATCTCCGCACTGCCCGCGCCACCCTGGCGGTATATCCAGTCACCGGTCATGGAAAAATCCAGATTGGCGTGCTGACCATTCCTGCTGAAAATCCCCTGGTTCACCAGCGCCAGGTTGCCCTGCGAATACAACGCGACCTGACCCAGGGAGTGTCCCGCATAAGCCAGGTTGGTCCCGGTTTGCAGGGTGATGCCGTCCAGGGTGAAAAGGCTGGGCTGCCAGTCATACTGCAATGCCAATAGCGGAACGGTCCCGTCGCTTCCCACGTCCAGCTGCAGTTGTGCGCGCAGAGGATTGCCATCTCCCTGCAGGGTAAGACCGTTCAGTTGTGTACAGGCATGCTGGTCTGTGACGCCGCCGCTGCAGGCGCCAGCCGGAGCATTCCCACTGTCTGTTATCCAGTTCAGCTGCTGGGCCTGGAGGGCGTCCGTGCTTTCCAGATTGACGGTGAGTCCGTCCTGGCCACGAATGTCAGCCAGCCCACTGTCATCAAGAGGCGTCATGGCAATGGCTGCGATGGGCAGTGACATTAACGCCAGCATTAACAGGTGTCGGTTATCAGAAGCCATACAGAAACGCCCTCCCGTCAAAACGCATCTGCATGTCCCCGTTGGGGCTCGTGGAATCGCTCATGCGGAATGCCAGTGCACTACCGGGGTTGTTATCGAGCAGGTATCCGGGGGTCGTGCCGTCGTCCACTTCCACGGCCATGCGCCCGATATTCACAAAGGCATGCAGATCCTGATATTCACCCGGCCCCTTGGCAAAGGGATAATCAACCAAAATCGCCGGCAAACCATCCGGATTACACGGGGAAAGCAGACAGTTGCCATCCGCATCCTCAAAGCGACTCAGGTCACGGTAGGGGGAACTGCTGTTACTCAGGAAAGCCCCCTCAAAACGAATATCCTCCACGGCCAGACTGCCGTAAAAATCCTTCATTACTAACCAGTTTCCTTCCCGTGCCACAAATTCAAGTCCGAGCCGGCAAGGATCAGGGGTGCCGCCACAGGCCATGTCCGGCACGTTGTTTTCGTCCACATTGTTGCGAAATCGCAAGGTGAGCTGAACGGCATCGCCACCGCTGACCGACTGCAGTTCATGATCAGCCATGGGTATCATTGACTCTGCTTGCGCTTTTATCGAATAACCGATACTGATCAACACCAACACCATCGGTATTAAAGGATTGAAGTGCTGTGATGAAATTTCCCGGCCAGCCATCGCTTTTCTCCTTCAGCAAAACATGGTGCTGCCGTAGCAGTTTTGTTGCGGCGACAGATTGAACGCCGCGTGCTCGAGAAGCAGGCCGGGTGCTATCAGCAAGGCAATAGCTTCATCAATGCCTCGGTTACCCAGGTTGGCATCAGGGTTGTACACATCGAGCAACTTCACTGATGGCGCATTAAGCCACCAGCCCGTATTTGCGGGCACCGCATAGGCGCTTGAGCATCGCGGCGTAGCATTTCCTGTATTACAAATATCAAAAGCACCCGGCGGCAAATCCTGAGAAGGCGTCAACTTGCTGTACCTTGGGTAAGCAATGGGTTCTCGCTGGAAAGAAAGAAAGAAGTCAGAGGTGTCTTCAAGAGTCAGTTTATGAACGCTGCGAAGATCCGTGTACAGGCTGGCATACACATCATTAAGAATTAAATTGGCGATCCCGTCGATGCCACATGCCAATGGATTCCAGGGGCAACCAATACCAAATAAATCTGTTTCAATATTGTTGATGGCCAGTTCTGCCGCTCTTAGACCCAGGGTTTGCATCCGTGTGCCAGCAAGATCAACAAAGAGCGCATCATTCAATGTGTTGCCGCAATCATCATGACCAATGCTGGTTCTCCCGGTGCACCCTGTTGCCTCCAGACCGAACAGCAAAGCGATTCTTGCCTTGATATCCATTGTCAGGGAAAGTTCAGCGCCCAGAAATCCACTGACGGTATTAATTCCGGAGTGACAACCAATCACGCCCGGGCCTGTCACAGCGCCGGTATCGCAGGTGGTACCGAAGGCGGTATTTTCCTGATTGATGGCATTATCGGTGAAATATCGCCTTCCCAGGCTAAGGGCACCATCCGCTGATTCCGCCCCTATCTTGATGCCGGCAATCTCTCGCAGCGTGGTGGTATCATCATTTTTGACCGCAAACTCTATGTAAGGTCTATCCAGGGTAAACGGGCTGCCAGCCTCACCAATATCGGTGCCGTTTCTGCCCATCAAACTCAGATAATCAATATCAATATCACAGCCTGCATGACCGGAAAGATGGTCATTAATGCCACCACAGCCCAGCTGTAATTTGGAGATATTCAGATTCATCTGAAGTTCTCCATCCAAACCAATACGATAGAACTCAAAGGGCGTGGAGTATTCATTGGGATTGGCGAGTGCACTGCCTGATACCTTGTCGGAAACAATCAGACCCTGGCCGGATATCGCTCTCATCTGACTATCGTCAAGCGGGCTCATTCCTCCCATACTCAATGCAACGGATTGTGAAGAAAAGGACAGCAACGCAACCCAGAGGAAACTTATCTTTGCAGGGAATAAAATTATTATTTTTATCATGATGCACCTCTAATTCCCGGCACCATAGCTGGTGAATTTAAGATAATTGACTTGAAGTCCCTCAATGCGGGCGTCACCGATATTGGCAACATCGGTACGAATTACAGGAAGGTTGCTGCCCCCTGAAACGCCAAAGAAAGTGGATGGATTGACTTTGTTTACGGTGGTGTAATCAGGACCTGAGTCGATGCTGTAACTACCGCCATATCCACATTGATAGTCACTCCCATTGCTGGCATTGCAATTGACCGCCTGGCGATAGTAGCGATCCGCAACCGAACCGATTCCCCCTCGTGGGGTATAGTTTCCACAGTTGTTGCCTCCCGGGCAGGAGTACTCATTGGTCCCCGTTCTGATGTCCACCGCCGTAATCATGTAGGCGAAGGCATCAAAGTCGTCGCAGCTTTCACATTTGCGAAAGAAAATACCGTCACTGGTGTCGTTGTAGGCATTGCGGCTGGGTGAAGGCGTTGTGGATATCGCCGGGCAGCCCAATCCGCGGCAGGGGTACCAGTCACCCCAGCGTGAGTGGCCATGGGTCACAAAATACGCATCATCCACGGTATGCGTGGGAGTGGCCCCGGGGGTCTGGGTCAGCAGTGCGGCTCGTGCCGTGATATAACCCGCATCCGTACTGTCTGGCACCACCAGAGAATAAAAATGGTCATGCACGGCTGTATGGGTAGGCACATCCGGAATCCGGGGGATTTCCAGAATGAAATTACCGTCCTGTGAGGGCACGGTATCCAGAGTCAGGGCCTGGTAATACAGTTGCCCCAACGGCACATAGGCATCCACATTTTTGAAATGCAGACCTTCCAGGGCATCAAATCTTACCGGTTCACCAACGTCATCACTGGCGCTGCCAGTCTGTTGTGCGGCCGAGAAGCGGAAGTCTCCTTTCAGGTGACTGTGGTAGAGAATGGCAAAGGTTTCGTTACCCGGCTGGGTAAACTGAAAAAGACGAAAGGCTGAGTTGGCCGCATTACCCCGGATGATGGTCTGGGTTTTCAGCAGGTCGCCAGTCCCCACCGCCAGGTTATTGTTATTGCCGCTACGTCCTACCTCCAGTTCCCCCCAGAACGAAAAGGTGTAATCCGGCTGCGCACTGGGTGCCAGATATTCATAGATGGTCTTGTCCGGATTATCGGGATCACTGTTGATAATGGTCCCCTCGTAGCTGACGCCACGGGGAGAAAACGCGCGCAACAGGTAAGGGTTATCGTGGGGGGCAAAGTCCGCAATCAGGCCACCGCGGGGGCAACCCAGACTGGAGGCATCACAGGGCGTGCCGAAATTGCCGCCACTTTCATCCCAGTGAAATCCCCCCGGGCCGGCACCGGAGATATTGACGCCATACCAGCGCAGGTCTCCCCGCTGCAGTGTGGTATCGCCCACCGGATCCGACCCCACCTGTTCGAAATAGCTGGTGGGCTTGACCAGCCAGCGAAAATCCTCGAAACCGATCGCCAGTCCGGTGCCGGTGACCTGAGACAGGCTTTCCTCATCCAGTGACTCCATAGCCGCCTGGGCCAGTAATGGCATGACTGCCAATAGCGTAGCCAGTACACGGGAAAACCGCTTTTTCTTGTGTTTGGTGAGTATCCCCACCTCGCTGTGTTGTTATTTTTTATGTACAGCTATTCCGTGACCCATCAGTCACAATCGGGACAAGCAAACTTCATCTGCATATGCATGCCAATGCTCAAAAATTTTTATTATGTTTACTTCCGCCCTAGACGTTTGATTTGAAAGGGGCTTGGGGGCGGAATTTTTACATTGAGCGGTTTAGTCAATAATTTGACTATTCAGTCAACAGGGGCGGCAGGAAGAAGGGGGGGACACAAGGATCATTCCATAGACGCAGGGATCCGCGTCGGGCTTGGGATGCTACTTACCGATACAGAAAGAGGAAAAAATCCGGCCCAGCAAATCATCCGCGGTAAAGGCACCGGTAATTTCTTCCAGGGCTTTCTGGGCAGCGCGCAGGTCTTCCGCCAGCAGCTCGCCAGCGGCATGATCGTGCAATTGCTGCTCGCCATTGTCCAGGGCGGCGAGAGCCTGTTGCAGCGCCGTGATGTGGCGGCGACGGGCGGAAAAGCGGCTCTGCCCTTCACCCTGCCCCGTTCCTTTAAATCCGGCGGCGGCTTTCAGGTGCTCCCGCAGTTCCGGCAAGCCGTCACCGGTGGTAGCGGAGATCACGAAGCTACCGTCATCCCGGGGCCCGGTCGGGATGCCGGACAGGTCTGCCTTGTTCAGCACCACCGTCACCGGCAGATCCAGATTTTCCAGTTGCTGCTGGCTCTGGGGTAGCAAGCTGTGGATATCTTGTGGATTAACATCTCCCTCCCGGGAATCCACCATGACCAGCAGGCGATCGGCTTTTTTCATTTCCGCATAGGCACGGCGAATGCCCTCCTGCTCCACCACATCGGCGCTGTCCCGCAGGCCAGCGGTATCAATCAGGTTCAGGGGCATGCCATCCAGCTGGATGGATTCGCGCAGCACATCCCGGGTGGTACCGGCGATATCGGTAACGATGGCCGCATCGAAGCCGGCCAGGGCATTCATCAGCGAGGACTTTCCGGCATTGGGTTTGCCGGCGATAACCAGGGTCATGCCCTCACGAACCAGGCGGCCCTGATTGGCTTCCTCCAGCACCCGCAGGCATTGCCCGCGTAACTCACGGAGATCCCCGGCCACCTTGCCATCAGAGAGAAAGTCGATTTCCTCTTCCGGGAAATCAATGGCGGCTTCCACATAGATGCGCAACCCGATGAGCTCCTCCACCAGGCGATTCACCTGGTCGGAGAACACCCCCTGCAGGGAATGCAGGGCGGCTCGTGCTGATGCACTGGTGCCCGCATCGATCAGGTCGGCGATGGCTTCAGCCTGGGTCAGATCCATCTTGTCGTTGAGGAAGGCCCGCTGGGAAAATTCCCCCGCCCGAGCCTGACGGGCGCCAGCCGCTATGCAGGCTGCCACCAGCATATCCAGGATCACCGGGCCGCCATGGCCCTGCAGCTCGACCACGTCTTCGCCGGTAAACGAGTGGGGTGCCGGGAAGGCAATCACCAGCCCCTCATCGATCACCTGGCCCTGGGCATCTTTGAAGCGGGCAAAATGCGCCACTCTAGCGGTTAGTGAGCGATCACCCACCAGCTTCCCGGCAATCTCACGGGCCCCGGGACCGGACAGGCGAACCACGCCCACGCCGCCACGGCCTGGCGCTGTGGCAATGGCAACAATCGTATCCTGGGCAGTATTCGACATGGGCTAATTCAGGCAGACCGGCAAAGGAGCATCAGCATAAAACAAAACCGGCCGGGAAATCCCGGCCGGTTGATAAAGAACAGCAGCGCAAGGCTGTTATCCTTCGTTTTCGATCTTGCGGGTAATCGCCCACTGCTGGGCAATGGACAGCAGGTTGTTGGTCAGCCAGTACAGCACCAGACCTGCCGGGAACCACAGCATGAAGACGGAGAACACCACCGGCATCCACTTCATCACCTGGGCCTGCATGGGGTCCGCCGGCGTCGGGTTGAGGCGGGTCTGCAGGAACATGGAAGCGCCCATCAGGATTGGCAGGACAAAATACGGGTCCATCACTGACAGATCGTTGATCCACAGGAAGAACGGGGCCTGACGCAGCTCCACCGACTCCAGCAGCACATAGTACAGGGCAATAAACACCGGCATCTGAACCAGCATGGGCAGACAGCCGCCCAGGGGGTTGATCTTCTCGCGCTGGAACAACTTCATGGTTTCCATCTGCGCTTTCTGCCGGTCGTTCTTGTTCTGCTCCTTGATGCGCTGCATCTCCGGCGCCACCTTGCGCATTTTCGCCATGGAGCGATAGCTGGTAGCACTGAGCTTGAAGAAGATTGCCTTGATAATGAAGGTCAGCAGGATGATGGCCACACCCCAGTTACCCACACCGGCACCGATGTCGATATCCATGCCAAACACGGACACCTCACCGCTCTGCAGGAACACCAGCAGGGCAAAGATGGGCTGGGAAATAAACCACAGCCAGCCATAGTCCACGGTCATGTTGAGACCGGGGCTGATCGCCTCCAGCTTGTCCTGCTGCTTGGGCCCGGCATAAAACTCGGCGTACAGCACTTTTTCTTCACCGGGAGCCACCTTGACGGTGGGAGAGACGAAGCGCAGCAGGTACTGGCCTCGCTTTTCCAGATGGACGCTGGAGTATTGATTCCGTTGCTGGGCATCCGGTACCCAGGCAGAAACAAAGTAGTGTTGCACCATGGCCAACCAGCCGCCCTCGACCGTCAGGTTCAGGGGCTGGTCCGCCATGTCGTCAAAATCGAGTTTATTGTAGGGCTTCTCGCTATCCCAGTAGGAAGCCCCCAAATAGGTGGGCATGGGGATAAAGCCATGGTTCGCCAGACCCGGGTCATCACTGCCGTCGCGCTTGATCTGGCCATACAGGGCACCGGACCATTCGCTGTTCCCCTGGTTGCGAACAATATGGCTGACGCGAACCAAGTAGCTACCGCGCTCGAAGGTGAAACGTTTGACCAGTTCGGCGCCATTGTCCTGACGCAGGGTCAGATCCACATTCAGTTCCTGGCTGCCCTCATCCAGCTGATAGCTCTGCTCGGCAGTGCTCCACAGCGGACGGCCCGCACTGGAATCGGTTCCGTTCTTGCCGATCAGTCCACTCTGGGCCACATAGGTACGATTGGCATCCTGCTCGAGCAACACGAAGGGCTGATCCGGGGTTTCCGCATGGCGAGGGAACTCCGGCAACGCCAGGCGGACGATATCGCCCCCCTTGGGATCGATTTCCACACGCAGCACATCGGTGCTGACACGGATACGTTCCTGACGGGTGGACTGCTCGCTGGATTCGGATGCGGGAGCTTGAGCCTGTTCTGCGGGAGCAGAAGGAATGCCGCTATCGGCAGTCTCGGCCTGAGGTTCGGGGAGATCCAGCCCGTCGTCATTGCCTTGCGCGGTCTGCGCAACCTCTTCAACGGCGGCTGGCTGGGTCGGGTTGGCATAATCCTGTTGCCAGGCCTGAATCATCAGGTAGGAAACGATGGCAATGCCGGTGATCACTAGGGCGCGCTGGATTTCCATAACAGGCTATTCTGTGGCGTGAAAAACGGGCCGCAGTTTCTCAAGCTTGCCCGCACTTAGCAAGCAGCTTGTCAAAGAGCTTGCCAAGCTGGTCTGTCACTTCTACCGGATCCGGGTGATCAATGCGTCCGCGGACCAGCAATATAATGTCCAGTCCTGCCAGTTCGTGCTGGCGTAAACGGAATTGCTCCCGGGCTCTGCGTTTGACACAGCCACGGTCAACCGCCCGCTTTGCGCGCTTGCGGCCAATCACCAGGCCCAATCGGGGCAACTGCTGCTGATTCGGACACGCCAACAACAAAAACGCCGCATTGCCCACCTTCCATTTGGGGTGGTCGAATACGGTCTGATATTGGGTTCCGGTAAGAAGTCTGTGCTGGCGGGTAAAAGCCTGGGTTGTCGGCACTGTTACCTCAGCCAGGAGGGCGGAGTAAAACGGTTGGCTCAGGCAGCCAACCGCTTACGACCCTTGGCACGACGAGCGGCCAGAATTTTACGACCGTTTTTGGTCGCCATGCGAGCACGGAAACCGTGGGCACGTTTGCGTTTGAGTACGCTGGGCTGAAATGTGCGTTTCATGGTGTCTTCCCCATGGAATGAGACAGCAATTAGAAGGCCGGCAAGTCTAGGGAAAGGGAAATCCCCTGTCAATCGGCTTTTCAGCCTTGTGCAAAGCGGGCTGGAGAGAACTGTTAATAGAACTTAAATATTTAAATGTTTTTAGTAGTAGTAGTTTTAATAGGGGACGCGGCTTTTTGTGGATAAGCAAGAAAAATATATATTTATCAATACCTTGCTTCGTTGATAACTTGCGTACCATTGTGTGTAAGTACTGGGGACGAGCGGGGGACGAGCTGTCATTAAATGTGGGTACAAATTATCCCGCTGGTTGTCCACCGGGTTGTCCCTGTATCCCCGCACAGGGTTATGGTCCTACTTATCCACAGAAATAAAGCCAGAAAAATCCCCGCTGTCCTGTGGATAGTTATCGCCTGGAGGGGGTAGAATGACGGGCCAAATTGCGGTTCGTTGACCGAAATTTCATTCAGTTCATAAAGACGATTCAGGGCCCGAAGTGCCGCTGGACTGTGAGTCCTTTCGCGGTCGGGTTCCTTGTTCTTTCGCGCCTGCGGGCAGAAGAGCAGTATCGTTCAGGATAATAAGGCGTGTGCGTGTCTGAAGAGCTCTGGCAACGCTGCCTGACCCGACTCGAGGATGAGTTGCCGTCACAGCAGTACAACATGTGGATCCGGCCATTACAGGTGGCTGCATCTGCGGATGGCGCCGAGCTGACGCTGTTTGCCCCCAACCGGTTTGTGGTGGACTGGGTACGCGACAAGTACATGGATCGCATCGGTGAGGTGCTGGGCGAATTGCAGAGCGGTGCGCTGCCCCAGTTACGCCTGGAGGTGGGATCCAGCCGTATGCCCACCCCGCCGCCACAGACGTCCTCTCCGGCCCCTGCCAGCGCGGCTGCGCCCTCTTCCGGTCATATGCGTACCCCTGAGCTGGCAGAGAGCAAACCGCAGCCCACGGCGCTGGGCGGGGCCCGCAAACATCGCAGCAATCTCAATACCGGCTTTACCTTTTCTACCTTTGTGGAAGGCAAGTCCAACCGCATGGCGGCGGCTGCTGCCCAGCAGGTGGCGGAGAACCCTGCCAGCCATGGCTATAACCCGTTGTTGTTGTATGGCGGTGTGGGCCTGGGCAAGACCCACCTGATGCACGCGGTGGGTAATGAGCTGCTGCGGCGCAACCCCAATGCCAAGGTGGTCTACCTGCACAGTGAGCGGTTTGTGGCAGACATGATTTCTGCCCTGCGCAACAAGACCATTAATGAGTTCAAGCGCTTTTACCGCTCCGTGGACGCCTTGCTGATTGATGATATTCAATTCTTTGCAGGTAAGGAGCAGTCCCAGGAAGAGTTCTTCCACACCTTTAATGCGTTGCTGGAAAATGGTCAGCAGATCATCCTCACCTGTGACAAATTCCCCAAGGAAGTGGATGGTCTGGAGGAGCGGCTCAAGAGCCGGTTCGGTTGGGGGTTGTCCCAGCCCATGGAACCGCCGGAGCTGGAGACCCGCGTGGCGATCCTGAAAAAGAAGGCGGAAGAAGCCAAGGTGGATTTGCCCAATGACGCGGCCTTCTTTATCGCGCAACGAATCCGTTCTAATGTACGGGAACTGGAAGGCGCGCTGCGCCGGGTGATCGCCCATGTGCGGTTCACCGGGGCGCAGATCGATATCGGTTTGATCAAGGAAGCGCTGAAGGATCTGATTGCCCTGCAGGCCCGTCAGATCAGTATCGACAACATCCAGCGGGTGGTGGCCGAGTACTACAAGATCAAGATCAACGACCTGCTCTCACCCCGGCGGACCCGTTCGGTGGCGAGACCCCGGCAAGTGGCCATGGCCTTGTCCAAGGAGCTGACCAGCCACAGCCTGCCGGAGATTGGTGAGAATTTTGGTGGCCGTGATCACACCACCGTATTGCATGCCTGTCGTAAGGTGTTGCAGCTGCGGGAATCCAATCCGGAAATCGAGGAAGATTATCAGAGCCTGTTACGGACGTTGACGTCCTGACGGGGAGAGCCCGGCCCGGTGGCCGGTTCTGTGCATAGTAAAGGAAGGGGCCGGGAGCCTCTGGCCCAAATAACCAGAACGGGAAAGCGCGATGAAATTCTCAATCAATAGAGAACAACTGCTCAAGCCCCTGCAACAGGTGGCCGCAGTGGTGGAAAAACGGCAGACACTGCCGGTGCTGTCCAATGTCTTGCTGGAAGTCGGCGATGGACAGCTTTCCATGACCGGCACCGATCTGGAGCTGGAGCTGGTGGCTCGCCTGCCCCTGGAGGGGGAGCACCAGGCAGGTGAAACCACAGTCCCGGCCCGCAAGCTGGTGGATATTGCCAAGAGCCTGCCGGCGGAGGCCGACATTCGCTTTGAAGTGGATGGTGAGCGCATGCTGGTCCGTTCCGGTCGCAGCCGTTTCACCCTCTCTACCCTGCCTGCCTCCGAGTTTCCCAATCTGGAAGAAGATGCCGCTGGCTCCACGCTGGATATTCAGCCGGGGGTATTGCGGGGTCTGATTGATCGCACCGCCTTTTCCATGGCCCAGCAGGACGTGCGCTATTACCTCAATGGCATGCTGTTCGAGCTGAAGCCGGGGCGTCTGCGCGCGGTGGCCACCGATGGCCATCGTCTGGCCCTGTGTGATGCTGAGCTGGATATGCCGGTGGAGGAAGCCTCGGTGATTCTGCCCCGTAAAGGGGTGATGGAGCTGTCCCGTATTCTTGGCGATGCCGGTGAAAATGCTCGCCTGACCGTGGGGCGCAACCACGTCCGTATCGTGGTCGGGGCGATTACGTTTACCTCCAAGCTGGTGGACGGCAAGTTCCCCGAGTACGACCGGGTGATTCCGAAAGAGGGGTCTCGCACTATCATTGCCGATCGGGAAACCCTGCGTCAGGCCCTGGCCCGGGTAGCGATCCTGTCCAACGAGAAATACCGGGGTGTGCGGGTGCAGTTGTCTGAGGGCAGCCTGCGCATCGTTGCCAACAACCCGGAGCAGGAAGAAGCGGAAGAAGAAGTGTCCGTGGACTTCAATGGTCAGCCCCTGGAGATTGGCTTCAATGTGAGCTATCTGCTGGATGTGCTGAATACCATGGCCGGCACCCAGGCAGAGCTGGAAATGGGTGACAGCAACAGTAGCGCCCTGGTGCTGGATCCGGAGAGCAAGGCGGCCTTGTATGTGGTGATGCCCATGCGGTTGTGATCGCTGGCTGATCCCAGGTCTGCAAAAACCCGGCTGCGATGCCGGGTTTTTTTTGGCTTAAGTGTTCTGTGTTCTGTTCCTTTCCATTTAGGCGCTGTGCCCTGCCCCTCTCCCTGGGCTACAATCGAGTGATTCATTTCTGGCCGCAATGACGGCCTCCCTGGTTGTGTAGTGGGTGGATTCCTTTCTATGTTGAGTCGTCTCCAGCTCGGAGATTTTCGCAATTACCGTCAGCTGGACATTGCCCTCTCCCCTTCCCTGAATGTGATCCTGGGCGACAACGGCAGTGGCAAGACCAGCCTGCTGGAGGCCATCTATTTTATTGGCAGCGGCGGCCGGTCGTTCCGTGGTGGCAGGTTGTCCCGGCTGGTCCGCGACGGTGCCCCGGCGGCTACCCTGTATGCGGAAGTTGTGTGCGAAGAGAAGCATCATCGGTTGGGGGTGCGACGTACGCCTGGGGGTATTGATGCCATCAAGCTGAATGGTGAGACGCCCAAAGCCCTTAGTGAAGTGGCCGGACTCTTGCCGGTCCTGGCGCTTCACCCCACTTCCGTGGAGCTGGTTTTTGGTGCCTCGGCCCTGCGACGGCGTTTCATGGACTGGGGAATGTTCCACGTGGAACATGAGTTTATGCCGGTATGGCGCACTGCCTCGGCAGCCCTGAAGCAACGAAATGCCCTGCTGCGTACCGGGCGTCCGAACCCACGGGAACTGGGGTTTTGGGACCAGCAACTGGCCCAGACTTCTGATAGAATCGAAGGGTTACGCCGTCGCTATTTACAGGCGCTGCAGACGGGGCTGGATACGGTGTTGTCCCATCTGGCACCGGAGCTGAAAATTCGCGTTCAGCTGCAGACAGGGCTGCAAAAAGATGAGAGCTATGCGGATGCGCTGTCTCGCCTGCGCCAGGATGATATCCGTCGCGGGTTTAGCCAGGCAGGGTTTCACCGCAGTGATATTCGTATCGAAACCCGGGGCGTGGTGGCACGAGATCGCCTCTCCCGGGGCCAGGCCAAGCTTGTTGCCTATGGTCTGGTGCTGGCTCAGCTGCCCCTGATCAGTCAGGCGGGTAAAGTCTGTACCTTGCTGGTGGATGATCTGGCGGCAGAGCTGGACGAAGAACACCGTAATCAGATGCTGGGGTTTCTGGCCTCCACAGGTCACCAGACACTGATTACCGCACTGGATCAGCCTCAATGGGAGGCGGTGGTGCAACAGAATAAAGCGTTACGGGCGATCGAGAGCAAAATGTTCCACGTGGAACATGGCCAACTTCGGCCCCTCACCGGGAGTGAATAAGGAAATACCATGGCGGAGAAAAATTACGATTCATCCAGCATCAAGGTGCTGAAAGGGTTGGACGCCGTTCGCAAGCGCCCTGGCATGTACATCGGGGATACGGATGATGGCACTGGCCTGCACCATATGGTCTTCGAGGTGGTGGATAACTCCATCGACGAAGCCCTGGCTGGGTTCTGCTCCGAAATCCGGGTGGTGATTCATCCGGATGAATCCGTGTCCGTCCAGGACAATGGGCGGGGTATTCCTGTGGACATGCACGAAGAAGAAGGCGTGTCTGCCGCTGAAGTGATCATGACCGTGCTCCACGCCGGGGGCAAATTCGACGACAACACCTACAAGGTGTCCGGCGGCCTCCATGGTGTGGGGGTTTCCGTGGTAAATGCCCTCTCCGAAGAGCTGAAATTGACCATTCGCCGTAACGGCCAGGTCCACGAACAGATCTACCGTCATGGTGTACCGGCGATGCCGCTGGAAGTGGTAGGCAATACCGACAGCAGCGGTACCGCCATTCACTTCCGCCCGTCTGCTGAGACCTTCACCAACATCAAGTTTCACTACGATATCCTGGCCAAACGCCTGCGGGAGCTCAGCTTTCTGAACTCCGGCGTGCGTATCCACCTGCTGGATGAGCGTAACGGTGAAGAGGATGTGTTCGAGTATGAAGGGGGTCTGAGTGCCTTTGTCAGCTATCTGAACGAAAACAAGACGCCGCTGAACCAGGTATTCCATTTCCAGTTTGACCGGGAAGAAGACGGTATCGCCGTGGAAGTGGCCATGCAGTGGAACGATTCCTACCAGGAAAACCTGTTCTGCTTCACCAATAATATTCCCCAGCGGGATGGGGGTACCCACCTGGCCGGGTTCCGGGCTGCCCTCACCCGCACCCTGAACAGCTATATGGAAAAAGAAGGTCTTCTCAAGAAAGAAAAGGCCAACCCCACAGGCGATGATGCCCGGGAAGGGCTTACCGCGGTGATTTCCGTGAAGGTCCCCGATCCCAAGTTCTCCAGCCAGACCAAAGACAAGCTGGTGTCGTCCGAGGTGAAAAGTGCGGTCGAACAGACCATGGGCGAGCTGTTCCAGGATTACCTGCTGGAAAATCCCCAGGAAGCCAAGGCCATTTCTTCGAAGATCATCGATGCGGCCCGGGCCCGGGATGCCGCCCGTAAAGCGCGGGAAATGACCCGTCGTAAGGGCGCCCTGGATATCGCCGGCCTGCCCGGCAAACTGGCGGACTGCCAGCAGAAGGACCCTGCCCTGTCTGAACTCTATATCGTGGAGGGTGATTCTGCGGGGGGCTCTGCCAAACAGGGTCGAGACCGCAAGAATCAGGCGATCCTGCCGCTCAAGGGCAAGATCCTCAACGTGGAAAAAGCGCGTTTTGACAAGATGCTGTCTTCCCAGGAAGTGGGCACCCTGATTACCGCCCTGGGCTGCGGGATCGGCCGTGACGAATACAATGTGGAAAAACTCCGCTACCACCGCATCATCATCATGACGGATGCGGACGTGGATGGGTCCCACATCCGTACCCTGTTGCTGACCTTCTTCTTCCGTCAGATGCCGGAACTGATCGAACGGGGTTACGTCTACATTGCCCAGCCACCGCTCTACAAGGTGAAGAAAGGCAAGCAGGAGACCTATCTCAAGGATGATCTGGCCATGGAGGAGTATCTGACCACCCTGGCGCTGGAAAAAACCGCGCTTTATCCGGGGGACGATGCCCCGCCTATCAGTGGTGAGCCCCTGGCGAACCTGATTGCGGAATACCGCAATGTGATGAAGATTGTCGACCGACAGTCCCGGGTGTTCCCCAAGGAAGTGCTGGAGCAGATGATCTACATGCCCTCTCTCAGCGAAGAGGGCCTGAAGGATCAGGCGGCCATGGACGACTGGTGCCAGGTGCTTGGCAAACGGGTGGATGCCATTACCGATGCGACCCAGACCTTTACCATTACTGCAGCCAAGGACGAGGAACGGGGCCTGTACCTGCCACGTGTGCAAGTACTCGCTCATGGTGTACCCCGCGAATACCGGGTAACTCTGGATTTTCTGCAGTCACCGGACTATCAGAAAATCAAGGCTCTCGGGGAAACCCTGGAAGGTCTGCTGGCCGCCGATGCCTATATCCAGCGTGGCGAGACCCAGCGCTCCATTCGCCACTTCGCGGATGCTCTGGAATGGCTGATGGTGCAGGCCCGTCGTGGTACCAGCTTCCAGCGTTACAAGGGGTTGGGTGAAATGAATGCGGAGCAGCTGTGGGAAACCACCATGGACCCGGAAAGCCGCCGCATGTTGCAGGTCACCATCGAAGACGCCATCGCAGCAGATCAGATCTTTACCTGCCTGATGGGTGACGATGTGGATCCGCGCCGGCAATTCATTGAGTCGAATGCCCTGCAGGTGTCCAACCTGGACGTGTAAGGGGTGATGTGGGACCCGCTTGCAGGTAATGGTATTTCGCTTGCAGGCAGGCTCCCATGCAAGGCAAGTCACCAGGTAGGAGTATCGAGTCGCGAAAACCGGAATGTTTGACTCTGGATTTTGCCTTTCGATACTCGCTTCTCGTCACTCGACACTGTGGTGACACATAAAAAAAGCGAACCCGAAGGTTCGCTTTTTTTGTGCCTTGTCGGCTGAAACGCGCTGCGATTTATACAGCGAAATCTTCCAGCTTGGCGCCCTTCTCCAGTGCGCCCTGCAGCCACAGCGGACGTTTGCCACGGCCGGTCCAGGTGTTGCTGCTGTCGTTCGGGTCGCGGTATTTCACCTTGGCCGGACGACGCACGCCACTGGCTTTCTTCTTGGTGGCTTTCTTGCGGGTGGCTTTCTTTTTGCCGGCGGTGTCCTTCAGCAATGCTTCCGGAGAAACGCCCAGATCCTTGGCCATCTTCTCAAGTACCGCCTGGGCATTCTTCAGCTCAGCCTTGCGTTTCTTGTCCAGTGCGGATTCTGCTTGCTTGATCAGTTTTTCCAGTTCATCAACGGAAAGTTCATCAAGATTAATGCTCATTGAGTAGCCCTTGTTATCGATGATTAACAGCGGCACAAACTCTAGTTATTTTACCGGGCAAAGGCAATTAAACTCGTGGCAGATAAATAATAAAAAACGATTTGAATCGCTTATCCAGGATAATGCTGGAGAATCCACGTTTCCGCTTCTTCGGTAATCGCCTTGGCCTTTTTTCCATCACTGTGAATCGGTGGGCTGATGCGAAGGGTAATGGTGCCCGGCAGGCGTATCCAGGAACGGGCCGGCCAACAGTTTCCACTGTTATGGCTGATCGCCACCACCGGCACACCGGCCTGGCAAGCCAGCATGGAACCACCGTGATTGAATTTCCCCAGGGTGCCCGGAGCCTGACGGGTTCCTTCCGGGTAAATGACCACGGGAATGCCCTGCCCCAGTCGTTGCTTGCCCTGTTGCAACACGGATTTTAACGCCGCACTGCCATTACGCCGATTGATGGTAATGGGTTTAAGCAATGCCAGACCCCAACCAAAGAAAGGCAGCCACAGTAACTCGCGTTTCAGAACCGTGGCCTGGGGGCTGATCAGCAACTGCATATAGAAGGTTTCAAAACTGCTCTGGTGATTTGCCAGTACCACGAAGGCGCCGGGGGGCAGATTGTCCTGACCTTCCACCTTTATACGAACGCCATTGAGGTGTTTCAGCAACCACATGGCAAACCGGGTCCACAGGTTAACGAATTGATACCGGCGTCGGTAAGGCAGGAAGGGACCGATCAGAACACAGAAAAAACTGTGGATAATGCCAGCCAGGTTATACAGCACGAAGAAGAGGACGCTGCGGATCTTGATCGACAGCGAGTAATGCGTGTGCTGGGTCATGCCTAATCCTTCAACATATTATCCGTAAAATCGGCCAGAGAATGATAAACGTCCACCTGACCCAGTGTGGCGGGCAAACCCTTGTCCTGTGTTTTTAATCCCTTGCCGGTTAATACCAGTACCGGTTTGCAACCCCGGGCAACCCCGGCTTCCAGATCCCGTAGGCTATCACCAATCATGGGGACGCCGGTGACATCGCCATACTCGGTAACAATCTGGTCAATCAGACCGGGTGCGGGTTTACGGCAGAGGCAACCGTCATCCGGCCCGTGGGGGCAATAAAAGATCTTGCCCATCTCTCCACCGGCGTCACGGACCAGATCCTTCAGACGTTTATGCATGGCATCCAGTGTTGCCACCGTGAAATAGCCACGGGCAATACCGGATTGGTTGGTGGCGACCACTACGGTATAGCCTGCCCGGCTGAGCCGGGCAATGGCGTCAATGCTTCCCCGCAGGGGAATCCACTCGTCCAGTGTCTTGATATAGGCGTCGGAGTCTTCGTTGATGACACCGTCGCGGTCGAGGATGATGAGGTTGTTCATGGATTCTTGCCCAATACCAATCGTGTCCGCAGGAGCCATGCTCGCATGGCGAAAGGGTTTCAGGTTACCAACAAGTTACCGGAAAAATTGAAGGCGCTCCTACGGATAAACAAAGGCCGCTGGAAAGCGGCCCTGTTATTTTCGCGTGCTTGCCTGAAGCGTGTTGCTTGCAAGCGCCCATTTATTCCTGCAGCAGACTGATATCCGCCACATTCAGGAACAGGTCGCGCAGGAAGGCCAACAGCGCCAGACGGTTATTGCGTACGGCCTCGTCGTCCGCCATCACCATGACGGTGTCGAAGAAGGCGTCCACCGGCTCACGCAGTTCGGCCAGCATTTCCAGCACGCCCTGGTAATCGCCCTTCTCCAGCAGCGGTTCGGACTGCTCGTAGCTGGCCACCACCAGGTTGGTGAGGGTCTGCTCGGCCTCGTCTTCCAGCAATGCGCCGTCGATTTCCTCCGGCGGTGCCTGATCCAGCTTGGCGAGGATATTGGACACCCGCTTGTTGGCAGCTGCCAGCGCCTGGGCTTCTTCCCGGGGCTGGAAGGCGGCGACGGCTTTTACCCGACGATCGAAATCCAGGGGCTTGCGGCAGGCGTCGTCGATGGCCAGCACCGACAGGATCACCGGCGTGGCAATGCCCTGCTCCTGGTAGATCGCCCGGTAGCGCCCCTTGATGAACTCGAAGGCTTCCGCGGCGTCGGCGCGGTTGATGCGCAGCTCCAGTTGATCACCGGCTTTTTCCAGCAGGTACTGCAGGTCCAGGTCCAGCTGGTTTTCGATGATGATGCGCAGCACCCCCAGGGTGGCCCGACGCAGGGCGTAGGGGTCCTTGGTGCCGCTGGGTTTCTGGCCGATACCGAAGATGCCCACCAGGGTATCGATCTTGTCGGCCAGGGACACGGCCATGCCGGTCTTGCTTTGCGGCAGCTTGTCGCCAGCGAAACGTGGCAGGTACTGTTCGTACAGCGCCTGGGCTACCTCGTCCGGCTGACCTTCCAGCCGCGCCAGATAGAAACCCATGATGCCCTGCATGGTGTCGAACTCGCCCACCATCTCGCTGTTCAGGTCGGCCTTGCTCAGTTCACCGGCCAGTTTTGCCTGTTCGGCATCGCCACCAATCTGCTCGGCGATAAGGGCGGCCAGGCCACCAATGCGGGCGCACTTGTCGGCCACGGTGCCCAGCTGCTGCTGGAACACCACATTGGCGAGCCCCTTGCCGTGCTGGGCCAGAGTCTTCTTGCAGTCGTTGTCGTAAAAGAAGGCCGCATCCGCCAGACGGGGACGAATCACCTTCTCGTTACCGTGGATCACCTGTTGGGCATCCTTGGACTGGATATTGCTGATGGTGATAAAACGGGGCATCAGTTTGCCGTCGCCGTCCAGCACGGAGAAATACTTCTGGTGCTCTTCCATGGCGCTGATCAGGGCTTCCTGGGGCACACGCAGGAAGTCCTCATCGAAGCTACCCATCAGGGCCACGGGCCATTCCACCAGCGCGGTGACTTCGTCGAGCAGGTCCGGGTCGATCTGTGCGGCGCCGCCGGCTTCTTTGCCGGCAGCGATGGCCTGCTCTTCAATCATGGCCTTGCGGCGAGCAAAGTCGGCGATCACATGACCGTCTTTTTCCATGCGTTCGGCGTACTCGCTGGCAGTGGCCAGCTCGATGGCCCCGGGGGCATGGAACCGGTGGCCGTAACTGGTGCGGCCGGCCTGCAGATCCAGCAGCTCGAAAGGCACCACCTCGTCACCGAACAGGGCCACCAGCCAGTGGGCCGGGCGCACAAACTGCACCTTGCGTTTGCCCCAGCGCATGCGCTTGGGGATCGGCAACTTCTGTACCGCCTGGGCAACGAAGTCGGGAATCAGCTCGGCGGCGGGTTTGCCCTTCTCGGTGATCTGGGCTACCAGGCGCTCCCCTTTACCGGTGTCCTGACGGCCCAACTGATCCACGCTCAGACCCAGAGAGGACGCAAACCCTTGCGCGGCCTTGGTGGGGTTACCGTCCTTGTCGAAGGCCGCCTGTACGGCCGGGCCCTGGCGTTCGATATCGCGATCCGCCTGCTTGTCATCCAGGCCACGCACCAGCACAGCCAGACGACGTGGGGCGGCGAAGCTTTCTACCTCACCATGGTTGAGGCCGGCTTCGTCCAGTTGGCGGACAAACTCTTCTGTCAGCGCCGCACTCAGGGTGGGCAGCGCCTTGGGGGGCAGCTCTTCGGTGCCCAGTTCGATCAGTAAATCCCGGGACATTATTGCTTCCCCTTCTTTTTGTCGGCCTGCTTTGCGGCCTTGTCATCCTGCTTTTTCAATTCCGTCTCCACTTCCTCGCGGATGCTGGCATCCGCCATGGGGAAGCCCAGCGAACGGCGCTTGTCGAAGTAGGCCTGGGCCACGGCCCGGGCCAGGGTGCGCACACGCAGAATAAAGCGCTGGCGTTCGGTGACGGAGATGGCCTTGCGGGCATCCAGCAGGTTGAAGGTGTGGGAGGCTTTCAGCACATACTCATAGGCAGGCAGCGGCAGGCCCGCCTCGATCAGTTTGGTGGATTCGCCCTCGAACAGGTCGAACTGCTTGAACAGCTCTTCCACATTGGCGTGTTCGAAGTTGAACGTGGACATCTCGATTTCGTTCTGCAGGAACACATCGCCGTAGGTGACCTTGCCGAAGGGACCATCGGACCACACCAGGTCGTAGACCGAATCCACGCCCTGGATATACATGGCCAGGCGTTCCAGACCGTAAGTGATCTCGCCGGTGACCGGGTAGCAGTCGATGCCGCCCACCTGCTGGAAGTAGGTGAACTGGGTCACTTCCATACCATTGAGCCACACTTCCCAGCCCAGACCCCAGGCCCCCAGGGTGGGGGATTCCCAGTTGTCTTCCACAAAGCGGATATCGTGGACCAGCGGATCAAAGCCCAGCATGCGCAAGGAACCCAGATACAGTTCCTGGATATTGTCCGGCGACGGTTTCAGTACCACCTGGAACTGGTAATAGTGCTGCAGCCGGTTGGGGTTTTCCCCGTAGCGCCCGTCGGTGGGCCGGCGGGAAGGCTGCACATAGGCACTGTTCCAGTTTTCCGGGCCAATGGCGCGCAGGAAGGTGGCCGGGTGAAAGGTACCCGCGCCCACTTCCATATCCAGGGGTTGTACGACCACACACCCCTGCTCGGCCCAGTACTGTTGCAGGGCCAGAATCAGGCCCTGGAATGTCATGATGTCCGTCTGCGGTTGTTCCGCCATGCTGAATCCTGTCGTTCGATTTCGATTTGCCCCAAAAAGCAGGCGCCAAGTATACCGGGCCGACCGGGCCGGTGATACCGCTGGCCGGATGACTACTGACAGCAGGGTGTCAGGAGAGAACCGGTAGAATGACGCACCAGGCCGGCTCGGGTAATGTCAAAGGCCAGAGGGGCATCACCAGCGTGATAACAGGGAAAGAGCATGCGACGCGCGGAACGCTTGTTTCAGATCGTGCAGATTATCGGTGCCAGCCAGTGGACTACTGCCCAGGCGTTGGCCGAGCGGCTGGCGGTATCGGAACGGACCATTTATCGGGATATCGATCACCTCTCCGCCAGTGGCGTGCCGGTCTATTCCCAGGCAGGCAAAGGGTATGCGTTGCTCGAGGGCTACCAGCTGCCGCCGCTGATGTTCAGCGTGGAGGAATGGCAGGCCCTGCTCACCGGCCTGGCCATGGCCCAGGGCTGGGCGGGCCGGCGCCAGGCGGAAGCCCTGCGGGCGGTGCAGGAAAAACTGGCCATGGCGGTGCCGGCCCAGTTGCGCGCCATGACGCCACCGGTGAGCGCCCCGCCGCTACCGGAGCGGCGCATGCTGGGTGCCCTGCTGGATCCGCTGCAGCAGGCCATCGCCGAACGGGCCAAGGTGCGCCTGCATTACCGGGGTCTGCAGGAGCAGCACAGCAAGCGGGTGATCTGGCCCCTGGGGCTGTACTTCTGGGGCCACTGCTGGACCCTGGCGGGCTGGTGTGAACTGCGCGGTGCGTTCCGGCATTTCCGAGTGGACCGTATTGTTATCCTGCAGACCCTGGAAGACAGCTACCCGGTGCGCCCCGGCCAGACCCTGGCGGATTACGAAGCGTCTTTTGACTGTGAAACCACAAAAGAGAAAAGTGATGAACGACCGCTGTCCCTGGTGCGGGGATGACCCGCTCTATCAGCACTACCACGATCACGAGTGGGGAGTGCCGGAGTATGATGATCAGGCCCTGTTTGAATGCCTGAATCTGGAAGGTGCCCAGGCCGGGCTGAGCTGGATTACCGTACTGCGCAAGCGCGAGCATTATCGCCAGGTCTTCGATGGCTTCGACGCGCAGAAGATTGCCCGCTATGACGACCGCAAGGTGGCCGCCCTGCTTCAGGATCCGGGCATCATCCGCAATCGGTTGAAAGTGGCTGCCACCATTGGCAATGCCCGCTCCTATCTGGCGTTGCGCGAAGAAGGTCGCACCCTGAGTGACTTTCTCTGGGACTTTATGGAGGGGCAACCGCAGATCAATCACTTCCGCACACTCAAGGAGGTGCCCCCCTCCACCCCGGTGGCCGAGGCCATGAGCAAGGCCCTGAAAAAACGGGGCTTCAAGTTTGTTGGCCCCACCATCGTCTACGCCTTCATGCAGGCCACTGGCATGGTCAACGACCACCTCACCACCTGCCCGCGGCATCGGGAGTTGAGTTGAAAGTTCAAAGTTTAAAGTTGAAAGGCGCGATAGAGGCATCCGCTAACCATTAGGCACTTTCGCCGCGCCGCAACGCGAAAAAACGACAGAACCGGTTCCTGAAAAAGGTGGCTTTTTCTACCCCTTACGGCGCGGCTCCAGTGATAATCGGCTGGCACCAGAACAGGCCCGCGCTTTGCAACTTTGAACTTTCAACTTGTTCCTCAAAAGTTGGTACAGCCCTTGCTCTGTATAAGAAACCAGACAAGGACAGTACGGTGAACAGGCCATGAACAATGTAAAACCCATCGCCATCATCAAGACTGGCAGCACCTTCCCGCAGATCAGCGAACACTACGGGGATTTCGATGCCTGGATACACCAGGGGCTTGGATCGACCACCGGGGTTATGGTGATTGATGCGGACCGCAGGGGGCGGCTGCCAGACTTGAGCGCGCTGGGAGGCGTGGTGATTACTGGTTCCCATGCCATGGTGACCGATCAGGCGCCATGGATGCGGCAGTTGATGCGCTGGCTGTATACCCTGATCCATGAAGCGTTGCAGGTGCCCGTGCTGGGGTTGTGTTTCGGCCACCAGCTGTTGGCTCGCACCCTGGGCGGTGAAGTGGCGGACAATCCCATGGGGCTGGAAGTGGGCACCGTGGCCCTGCGCCTGACCGCTGCCGGACGCCAGGATGCCCTGTTAGGTGCCATCGCAAAACACCCGTGGGCACAAGTGGTGCACCGTCAGTCAGTACTGACTCCGCCACCCGGCGCCACGGTCCTGGCCAGCAATGGCCACGACGCCTGCCAGGCCTTCCGTTACGGGGACCGGGTCTGGGGCGTGCAGTTTCATCCGGAATTCAGCGCCGATGTGATGCGCGCCTATCTGCAGGCGCTGCGTGGTGAGGGGCTGAC
>Ga0105211_1000009_pt1 | contig 91758 bp, 40 predicted proteins | sample Virmet3611_800_FD_89587 | JGI IMG/M metagenome (GOLD analysis project Ga0105211, IMG submission 89587) | Marine viral communities from the Southern Atlantic ocean transect to study dissolved organic matter and carbon cycling - metaG 3611_800 | ecosystem: Environmental > Aquatic > Marine >...
CGAGCGCGGCGTCACCATGATCGAAGCCTTCCTGGCGGTGATGAAAGCCGGCGGCGCCTTCCTGCCGCTGGACCCGGGGTACCCTGCGGATCGTTTGCGTTACATGCTGGAAGACAGTGGCGCGAACCTGTTGCTGACCTCGTCGGATCTGGCTGAGAGCCTGCCCCGTGTTGATGGACTAACCCCGGTGCGAGTGGAGACACTGGCTCTGCAACGTTATTCCCCGACAAACCTGCATAACGAACCGCATCCCGACCAGCTTGCCTACGTGATCTACACCTCCGGTTCCACCGGCAAACCCAAGGGAGTGGCACTGACCCATGGCGGTCTGTCCATGCATGTGCAGACCATCGGTGAGCGCTATGGCATGACACCGGAGGATGTGGAACTGCAATTTGCGTCCATCAGTTTCGATGGCGCCGTGGAGCGCTGGACGGTGCCATTGGCCTTCGGCTCCCGCGTGGTCATCCGCGACCAGGAACTATAGAGTGCGGAAAAATGTTGCGAGGTGCGTGAAAAAGAAAACGTCACCATCGCCTGTTTCCCGCCCAGCTATGTGGGGCCGTTACTGGATTGGATCGAGCAGGAACAGCCGGAACTCAAGGTCCGTTCCTGGACCCTGGGGGGCGAAGCCTTTACCCGGGAAACCTTCGAGCGCATGCAGCAGGTTCTCAAGCCGCAAAGAATCATTAACGGTTACGGCCCCACGGAAACCGTGGTCACGCCCATGCTGTGGGCGGCCTATCCGGGGGATACGCTCACCAGTGCCTACGCCCCCATCGGTACCGCCGTCGGCCCCCGAAAACTCTATGTGCTGGATCAGGATCTTAATCGTGTTCCTGTTGGTGTGGCCGGTGAACTCTATATCGGTAATGAAGTGGGGCTAGCCCGAGGTTATCACAACCGCCCGGACCTGACCGCAGAACGCTTTCTCCCTGATCCGTTCGGTGAACCCGGCGAGCGCATGTACCGCACCGGGGACCTGGTGCAATTCCGCGACGACGGCATCATGGAATACCTGGGCCGGGTGGATCAGCAGGTGAAGATTCGCGGCTTCCGTATCGAGCTGGGGGAAATCGAAAGTCGCCTGCTGGCCTTTGATCAAATCCGCGACGCGGCGGTGATCGCCCAGCCGTCCCCCACCGGCGATCGCCTGGTCGCCTACATCGTCCCACGTCCCCCGGTAGGAGCGGCGCTCGAGCCGCGAACAATTCTGGGAAGCCTTTCTGAAACCCTGCCGGACTACATGGTGCCCAGCCAGTTGCTGACCCTGGAGCAACTGCCCCTGACCCCGGCGGGCAAGGTGGACCGCAAAGCCTTGCCGCAACCGCAATGGCAAACCACTAGCCAGGGCGAGGCCCCGCAGACCGACAACGAAAAAATTCTCGCCGATATCTGGCAGCCATTACTGGGCGTGGATAACGTCAGCCGTGACGACCACTTCTTTGCTCTGGGCGGCGATTCCATCCTGGCACTCCAGGTAGTGAGCCGCGCCAGGCAGCAGGGTCTGGCAGTCAGCCCCAAAGCACTCTTCGAGCAACCGTTGCTCAAGGGTCTGGCGGCAGTGGTGGTCAGTGCAGAGGCAACCGTTATTTCCCAGGCGCCCATGCAGGGGCCGGTTTCATTGCTGCCGATCCAGCAACACTTCTTCTCCCTGAACCCGCCCAGCCCCAGTCACTGGAATCAGCATTTGTGGCTGGCTCTGGACGCGCCGATGGAGCGGCAGGCACTGGAGGCCACCTTGCACGCCTTGTATCGACAGCACGATGCGTTGCGTTTGCGGTTCACCAATCACGCAGAGGGCTGGCAGCAGGAATGTCTGTATGTCGACACACCGCCGGGGGAGCTGCTGTGGTGGCGTGAAGCCTCCAGTGAAGACCAGGTTGCCGCACTGTGTGAACAGACCCAGCAAAGCCTGAACATTGAAACCGGCGAGTTGCTGCGAGCGTTATATGTTTCCGCACCGGATCAGCCGGATCGCCTGTTGCTGGTGATTCACCACCTGGCTGTGGACGGGGTGTCCTGGCGAATCCTGCTGGAAGATCTGCTGGATGCTTACCAGCAGGTGCAGGGAGGCAAGGATATTGCCTTACCGGAAAGGACCCATAATCTGGCTGACTGGCATCAGGCCCTGCAGCAATGGTGGGAAGAAAAGGGCGAGCAACGCCTGCCGTTTTGGCAGGGGCAGAAACCGGAAAAGCGCGGCGAGCCTTTGCCGGCCTATGGGGAAAAACAGACGGCTTCCTTGTCCCTGAATCATGAAGACACCCGCCGGCTTTTGCAGGAAGCGCCCACCAAATTGGGGGTAACGGTGCCAGCGTTGTTGCTGACGGCACTGACACGAACCTTGCAGCAATCTCCTGTAGGAGCGTCGCTCGCGGCGCGATCCGCAATTGTGGAAAATCGCGCCGCCAGCGACGCTCCTACGACAAATCGACCTCTTACCATCAACCTGGAAGGCCACGGTCGCGAAAACCGCCTGGCTCCGGGGCTGGACCTGAGCCGGACGCTCGGCTGGTTCACCAGCCTTTATCCGCTGGCCTTGCCCTACGACAGCGACCCACGCCAGAACCTGTTTGCGGTGTCACAACAACTGAAGCAAACCGAGACCGATGGCGGAGTGGGCTATGGTGTTTTGCGTTATCTCACGGAGAGTCCGCTTAATGGCAGTGCCGATGCGCCGGTGACCTTCAATTATCTGGGCCAGTACCACGACGACGCCTTGATCCAGGGCTTTACGCCGCTGCAGGGGGGCGGCAAACCACAGGCAGACAACAACCCCATGGCCGCGCCGCTGGCGATTAATGGTCAGGTCGTTGCGGGAAAACTGGAACTGGTCTGGGATTACGCCAGCAGCCACTATGATGCCCGGCGTATTCAGCACCTGTGTGGCCGGTACCGTCAGGAGTTGCTGGCATTACTGGCCCTGGCGGAGGCGCCTCGTGAAGCCCAGGCCGACCCGGCGCTGGTCACGCCACTGAATCACAGCCCCGATGCCCCTGTGCTGTGGTGCCCGCATCCGGTCACTGGCCGCGTGACCGGTTATCAAGCCATTGCGAGCGCGCTGGATGGGCAGTGGCAGGTCAATGGCTTGCAGTCACGGAGTTTCCTGGAGGAAGGATGGTTTGATCCTGCCCTGGAAGAAATGGCCGAACGTTACTACCGCACCCTGCGTCAGGCGCAACCGCAAGGCCCCTATTATCTGCTGGGCTGGTCGCTGGGTGGGGCCCTGGCCATGGAGCTGGGTAAACGTCTGGAAGCTGCGGGGGAATCGGTGGCCTTTCTCGGCTTGCTGGATACCTATGTGCCGGGCCATGAAGTACCGGAAGATCAGTGGACGTCGCCCGAGGCCCAACAGACGCTCCGGGAGCATCTGGGCATGTTGCTGCCCGCGCTTACCGGCAAGGCTCTGGATAGCTGCATCGAACGGCTGCGGGACGGTGCGCCATCACAATGGCCGGGGCTCTTCCGCCACTGGATGCAGGAGCAGTCGGTGGAGCCCGTGATGGCTGACAGTGCGTCCCAATTGCTGCATGCCTGGGCAGTGGAACAGCACCTGCGCGCCCTGTGCTGGGGATACCAATTGCCGCAGCTGGAGACTCCGGTACACAGCTGGTGGGCCAGCGAGCCGCGGGGTCGAGCAGACCGCTTGCGTGCAGGGTTGCAGGTATTCGCTTGCCTGGCGCATAGCGAAATACTGCAGGCTGATCATCTTGGCATTGTCAGGGAAGAGGGTCTGATCAACGGCTTGCCTGACATCCTTGATACCTGTGTATCCCTGATCGATTGACCCAAGCGACAAATAAACCGAAATAAATGTGCACTGGTTGTCAGCTTGGCAATCTGTATAATGCAGATGCGAATCATTCCTATTATTGTGATCGTTACGAACGTTAGGAGAACCACCATGGGGAATCGGACCAGTACTGGCCTGATCCGGGGGCTGCAAACCAGCCGTCATCCGTTGGCTCTGGCCATTACCATTGCCCTGGCCGCCACGCCGGCATGGGCGGAAGAGCAGGATGCGACACAGCAAGAAGAGCTGCAAACCATCGAGGTAAATGCGGATCAGTCTGAAGACGCCTACGGCGGCGATGACTTCGGCTATGTAGGTCAACGGAGCATGACCGCGACCAAGACCGACACGCCGGTCAGTGAAACCCCGCGCTCAATTTCCATCGTGACCCGTGAGCAAATGAATGACCGGGCTGCTGTGAGCATCAGCGATGCATTGCGTTATACGCCCGGTATCCAGGCCGGTTTTTATGGTGAGGACAATAAGCAGGACTGGTTTATTGTTCGAGGGTTCAAACAGGCTAACAACGGTCTGTATCGTGATGGCACCCGCACCTATTCCAACGGCTTCTACAGCTGGCAGATTGACCCTTTCCTGCTGGAGCGGGTGGAAATCCTTCGCGGCCCCTCTTCGGTCCTTTATGGCCAGACCCCTCCCGGTGGCGTCATTAACGTTATCAGCAAACGACCACAGGATTACTCCTTCGGATCTGTAGGTGTGCAGTATGGGACCTGGGATCGCAAGCAGATATCTGTGGATGCCGGTGCGCCGGTGGGTGATGGTCATGCTTTTCGAGTCGTTGCGCTGGCCAGGGAAAGTGGCACGCAGGTTGATGATGTCGAGCAGGAGCGTGTGCTGTTTGCGCCTTCACTGAAGCTGAATCTGGGTGAAAAAACCAACCTGACCTTGCTGGCGAGCTATCAGGAAGATAACTCCGATCCTTATCTGCAGTTTCATCTTGCTGAGGGGACACTCAATAAAAGCGAGGGAGGAAACGGTTTTATTGATGACGATGTCGCCGTTGGCAACCCGGATTTTGAGCGGTTTGATCGAACCCAATATACCTTCGGTTACCAGCTGGATCATGACTTCAGTGATCAGGTTTCATTCCAGCAAAATGTCCGCTATGGCCGCATCGAAGTGGATCTGCGGCAAATGTACGCGCTCGCTTATGCTGATGACTTTGGTGTCCCGACCGGCCGAACCGAGGTGGTTCGTTATATCTCCACAGAAGAGGGTCATGCTGACAGCTTGAATGCCGATAACCGCTTTATCTACAACTGGGATTTCAATGGCATGGAGCATACGCTTCTTGCTGGCCTGGACTATCAGTTGCTGAAAATCGATGGCAAGGACTATGCCAATGATCCAGTGGTCGGTGAGCAGATAGCCCCTGGCGTCTACGCGCCTAATACGTTGAATGTCTACAACCCGCAGTATTCCGCTGAAAGCGATATCGTACTGTTGAATGGTCCGACCCCCGGTGTGGCACAGCCGCTGACGGAGGCGGATCTTCAACGTCGCACCACCGACAGCTATCAACTGGGTGCCTACCTGCAAGATCAGGTAAAAATCCAGGACCATCTGGTTCTTACTCTTGGTACCAGGTTCGATAAGGTCGATACCGAGTTCCGCAACAAAGCAGATGCCAGTGCCGATCTGGATGTCAGTGATGAGCAGTGGACGGCCAATGCCGGAGCTGCATGGCTGTTTGATGGCGGTGTTACTACCTATGCCAGCTATTCGCAGTTTTTCCAGCCGGTCATTCAGCTTGACCAGAATGATAATGCGGCCAAGCCGGAACAGGGCGATCAGATCGAACTGGGTGTAAAGGTGCAGCCGGATGGCTTTGATGGTTACTTCAATGCTGCTGTCTTTGATATCAGTCATGAAAATCTGACCCGCAATGACACGGTAGGTAATTTGACGCAGATCGGCGAAGTGGAAAGTCAGGGCGTTGAACTTGAGGCGGTGGCCAATATCACCCCGAGTATCAGTGTCGTGGGTAACATGACCTTCCTGGATCCTGAAATCACCGAAGATATCCGCGGTGATGCGGTCATTGGTAACCAGCCCAATCAAGTTGCCAAACGGCTTGGCTCTTTGTGGGGCAAGTACACGGTATTGGGTGGCGTAATGAACGGGTTGTCGGTTGGCTCCGGTGTGCGTTATGTCGGAGCGACCTATGGCGATGATTTGGAAACCCGCTCATTCAAAGTGGATTCCCATATGCTTTGGGATGCCACCGTCAGTTATCAGTGGGATAACTTCAAATTCCAGGTTGCTGCGAAAAATATCGAAGACAAGGAATATGTCGCGACCTGTAACTTTTGGTGCTGGTATGGCGATCGTCGTAGCGTGATCGGCAGCGTTAGCTATGCCTGGTAAGTCCCAACATGCTTCCATTCCGCTGCCCCACGGGCAGCGGATGGATGTGTTTGACCTCTCTGAGCACTGGCTGTGCCAGTGCAATGATCAGGACCTGTTGACCGTCCAGCTTGGTGACAAGAGTGGCATGGTTCAGCAATCCATAGACGACCCGGCGCTGTTGCGCCGGGCCGCCTATGCCTTTTTTGTGACCCATCCTGAGGTGAACTCGCTACGGTTTTCTGACCGGTTTCATGCCGGGTTCATGGTTCAGGATGACGGTGATGGCTATGTGCTGGAGCGGGATATGCTCTGGCAGTTGCCGGATGACTGGCTGCCGACAAACCTGGGCAGACCCTATCCGGTCACCATGGTGATGGACGCCAGTGGGCGACGCCATCCGCTCCGCCCGGCCAAGCCGACGGGTGAGGTTTACCGGCGTTATGACCAGGGCATCAATGCCTGGGTGTCATTGCGCATGCTGGATATTGATGCCGATCTGGAGCGCTTTATGCGCTGGCAGAATAGCGAACGAGTTGCCGCATTCTGGGAACAGAGCGGTACGCGGGAAGAGCACCGCCGTTACCTGGAAAGCCAGGCAAAGGATCCGCGTGTGCTTAACCTGATCGGTTGTATTGATGATGAACCCTTCGCCTATTTCGAGGCGTACTGGACCAAGGAAGACCGCATCGCGCCCTATTACGATGCGGACGATTTTGACCGGGGTATCCACATGCTGGTGGGTGAAGAACACCACCGGGGTCCCCACAAGGTAAAAGCGTGGCTCAACGCGCTTTGCCACTATCTGTTTCTCGATGACTGCCGTACCCGGCGGATTGTGTCCGAGCCTCGCTCGGATAACGACAGGATGATTCAACACCTTCAAGCCAGGCGTTTTGCCAAGCCAAAGGAGTTTGATTTTCCGCACAAGCGCGCAGCCCTGATGGTGCTGCATCGCGAGGCGTTTTTTGAGCGCTGCGAGCTGAGCTGAAAATCCCATGGCGCGCTGCCCACCACTATCCGGCAGCAGGTGGCTGGCATGAATGTCATGCCGGTGATTGGATAACCCGCACATTGAGGACGACCCCCCATGAGCGTTCACACTCAGGAATACGACGTTGTCGGTATTGGCTTTGGTCCAGCAAACCTGGCCATTGCCATTGCCCTGCAAGAGCAGGCAGAACTGGATGATCTGCAGTATTGTTTCCTGGAAAAACAGCCTCGCTTTGAGTGGCATGGCGGTATGCTGCTGGAAGGCACTCGCATGCAGGTGTCTTTCCTGAAAGATCTTGCCACGCTCCGCAACCCGGCCAGCCGTTTTACCTTCGTCAACTACCTGCATGATCAGCACCGGCTGGATTCCTTTATCAACATGGGCACCTTCTTTCCCACCCGTGTGGAATACAACGACTACATGCGTTGGGCTGCCGATCAATTCAGTGATCGGGTGCACTATGGCCAGGAGGTAATCGCCATCGAGCCGGTAGTGCAGGGCGGTGAGGTGGAATGGGTGCGTGTTCGATCCCGGCAAGCGGATGGTAGCGAGAAAGAAATCTTTACCCGCAATCTGGTAATCGGCATTGGCGGTTATCCACGGATACCGCCGGTGTTCGCCGGCAAGATGGGCGACAACATGGTCCATTCTTCCCGCTATAAACATGAATATGAGCGTTTCGCCCGTCATGAGGCGCCTCGCATTGCGGTGATCGGCGCTGGCCAGAGTGCGGCGGAAATCTATCTGGATCTGATGAACCAGTATCCCCATGGCAATATGGATCTGATTTCCCGCAGCCGGGCTCTGCATCCCTCCGATGACAGTGCCTTTGTGAACGAAATCTTCGATCCGGCCTTTACTGATACCATCTACGGTCGCCCGGAGGCGGAGCGCCGGGATTTCCTGCAGCGATTCAGCCAGACCAACTATGCGGTGGTGGATATGGCCGAGATCGAGCAAATCTACGAGCGTCTCTATCTGCAGAAAATCACTGGCAAGGTACAGCACCGCTATCTGTCCAATCGGGATATTGTGGCTGTGGTCAATGATGGCAAGACGGTGCAGATGACCCTGCGCGACAAGGATACCGGTGTCGAGCAGGTGGAAGAGTACGATGGCGTGGTGTTGGCCACCGGGTACAACCGGGATGGCCATGAACGCCTGCTCGCTCCCATGGCTGACTGGCTGTCGCCGCAGGGCATTGAGCGCTGTTACCGACTGCCCATGGCTGAAGGTTGCCATGCCAATGTGTTCCTGCAGGGCTGCTGCGAGGAAACCCATGGGCTCAGCGATACCCTGTTGTCGGTGCTGGCGGTGCGTTCTCAGGAAGTGGTGGATGCCCTGCTGCGACGAGAGAAGCGACCCGCCGCCGCTGCTTGCGCCAGCTGATGATCCCGTCCCTGGCCCCCTTGTTCCAGGGGGCTTTTGCTAGCTATGCCCCGATGTTGCGTCTGGCGGCAGCGGGGGAGCCGGCCCTGCCCCTTGTGGCTCTGTTTGAGCCGGATGCCCTGCGCCGGCAACTCCACCGGTTCCGCCCCGATCTCCAGGGTGAAGATGAGCGCGCCTTGCTGTCGATCTGGAGCAAGTATTATTTCCTTTACCTGGTGCCGCCGGTATTGGGCGCCAACCTGATTCTGCAGCGCAGTCTGCCGATACACCCGAGCGCCATGCACCTGGAGCTGAATCAGGAAGGCTTGCCGTCCTGCTTTGTGCTGGAGCATGAAGGGGCCAGTGTGCCGGTCGGCGCCCATCCCCTGACCCGTTTCGAGCCCCTGATTCGGGAGAATATGGAGACAGTGATCAGCGGCTGGCAACAGGCGTTGGGTCTGTCTCCACGCGTCCTGTGGAGTAATGCCAGCCGCTATATTCGCTGGTTTCTGGGGGAGCTGGAAAAGGCCGGTCTGCCGGCAATGATGTGGCAGCCGGGCAAGGCCATTCTGGAATGTGAAACCTTTGCCGATGGCACTGCCAACCCGTTGGCCGGTGCCTACCGGGAGCGGCTGAATCAGAACACCGGTGAAGCGATGATCGTACGTAGGACCTGCTGTATTCGCTTCCGTTTACCGGATATGCCCCTTTGCGAAGATTGCCCTCGCCTCTGCAAGAAAGGGCAGATGGCGCAGGCTCCTACCGTGGCAAGGCAATCCAGCTGAGTACGCCCTGCTGGCGTTCCCGCCAGCGAAAGGGGATCTCGGTGCCGTGTTTCCACTGCTCTGTCAGCGTCGTCAGCAAGGTGAGTGAGCGTGGGTTGCGCCGGGCGGCGTCATGGAAATAAAAACGCTTGCCGGTGAGCGGGTAGAGTGCCTTGAACAGGCTTTCCTTGGCGGAAAAGATCAGGGTGATCCGGTTGGCCCGTTGTATCGGCGAGAGCCCTCTCAGATGCTCTCTTTCCTCGCTGGTCAGCAATTCACGGCACAGGCGGTCTGCCCGTTCTGCCGTTAACCATTGCTCCGTGTCCAGACCCACTGCCAGCCAGTGCCGGGCATCGGCCACCATGACTTCTGCTGTGCCCTTGCTGTGAGTAATGCTTCCGACAGTGCCGTCTGGCCATTGGGGGGCTCTGTCGGAACCCATGCCTGGTATGCCTTCGACGCCCAGCAGACGTAGGGCTTCCCGGGCGCACCAGCGCCCGGCAAGATATTCGGTTCTACGCTTGCTCACGGATGATGCCAGTGATGTCGGCAGGGAGATATCTGCCCGCTGAAAACTGTCATCAAGTAGCCTGTCAGTGTGATAGTGGCAGCCAACACGGATCAACCCATCGGCGATTTCCTCGCGATGGATGTTGGAAAGACACTGTGGGCGCTGATATTCCGACATGGTTTCTGGGCTGTTGATGGCGTAGATCGCACTATAACAAACTCGCAGGAAAAGAGGGGGCAGGTTAGCGATGCGCTGGGGAATCAGTGACGGTAGACTCGGCCACTAATGCACGTGCAAGCGTGTTACGACGACAAAGGAGATTTTCATGGCCGGAACCAGCCTGCTTGCCCTGATCGATGATATTGCCACCTTGCTGGATGACGTTTCCGTTATGACCAAGGTGGCGGCCAAGAAAACCGCCGGGGTGCTGGGCGATGATCTGGCGTTGAATGCCGAGCAGGTGTCCGGCGTGAAAGCAAACAGGGAATTGCCAGTGGTGTGGGCGGTGGCCAAGGGGTCGGCTCTCAATAAGTTGATACTGGTACCTGCCGCCTTGTTGATCAGTGCCTTCCTTCCCTGGTTGATTACGCCGTTGCTGATGATAGGCGGCGCCTTCCTTTGTTACGAAGGTTGCGAAAAGCTGGTGCATAAGTTCTTTCACAAGGAAGAACAGGAACATGAGCATCGGGAAACCCTGAAAGCGGTTGCCGACCCGGCGGTGGACCTGGTGGCGTTTGAAAAGCAGAAGATCAAGGGCGCTATCCGCACCGACTTTATCCTGTCCGCCGAGATCATTGTGATTTCATTGGGGGCGGTACAGTCGGCGACTTTTGGTGTTCAGGTTGCGGCAATTTGTACCATTGCCGTATTGATGACGATCGGCGTTTACGGTCTGGTTGCCGGCATCGTGAAGCTGGATGACGCCGGCCTGTACCTGGCAAAGACGGATCCCCAGGCATCTGGCGCCGGGGCGCGAATTGCCCTGGGCAAAGGTATCCTGTTTCTCGCCCCCTGGTTGATGAAGACTTTGTCCGTGGTTGGTACTGCTGCCATGTTTCTGGTGGGGGGTGGCATCCTGGTCCACGGCATTCCCGGTTCCCATGACTGGATTCACCACCTCCAGGAAATGGTTAGTGCAGTGTCCTGGTTGGTGCCGTTACTGGTAAACCTGATTGGCGGGCTGGTGGCAGGCGCCATGGTGCTTGCTGTCGTCACGATGGTGGGGCGGCTGCGCTCTGCCAGTGAGGGCTCATGAATATAGCGCAATAGTCCACTTGCTGATGTGTGGGGAGGCCGTGGTTCAGTGGTGCTTCGCCGGCCGTCCCGCCAGACAGATCTTGCCTTATACCACTTAAGCAGGTGGTCTCATTGCAGCCTGTGGGCTGCCCACGCCAGATCCTGTTGCGGCGAAAATGATAGTTTCGAGCTACTGGATTATTATGCGGTCGGGGAAAAATAAAACTGGATGCGCGTCACCGTATTGATAAGGCGGTGCTGCGATTAGAATGATATCGCTTCTGGCGGCCATCAGTAGGCTGCTACTTAGCCTAAATCTCTTGGATAGCATTATGACAACAACAATGCGCTATAGTCTGGCATGCCTGGTCGCCTTGATGGCGACGGGCTGTGGGGGAGGCTCTTCATCCCGTGGCGATGCTGTCACGGAAACCACGAGCAGCGTACCAACCCGGGCCTGGTTTTATGACGCTGACGGCGCGCAGGTGGCGCGTATGCAGTTCCAATATCCCGATGGACTCACGATCAACGTGCAGTTGCACTCTGTCGGGCCGGATATGACCTGGGGTACAGAGGATGATACATCGCATCCTTATCTTCAGTGCCAGTACATGTCGGCGCCGACCCCTTTGCTGCGTTATCCGGACCTGTATTTTCTCGGCATGGCTAGATCGCCTACGGGAGCGACTGGACTGGCAGCTTTAGGCCTTTCGAATAACGGCCCGATGAAATGCCCGGTACGTAACGGTCGACGACTGCAGCAAGAGTCAGGTTACGTAACCGGCCTGTTCATGCCTGGCTTGGACTTTGCTTACAGTTACCTCATTAATGCCGACCTTGAGCATTTTGGCGGGACTGCAACGGAGGTGATCGACTACGAATTTGTCGGCCTGGACACAACGGTTGCCGAGATATTGGCGTTGTCAGAATTTACCTCTGATATCGACCTCACCACGGTGGATGAGCCTGATCTGCCCGCCATCGTCGATCACACGCAGACCAATACCGTCAGCTTTGATGCCGAGCAACGCCCTCTGAGCATTGACCTCGCTGCCGATAGCGTCTGGACGGCGGTGCTCGATGAGTATTGCATGGAGGCTGATCCCGTTGCCGTCTCGATCAAGCTTCTGAGGGGATGTTCTTCCGCCCATCAAACACGGTCCTACCGCTATCTGGATGATAGCGTCGAACAGGACATTCAGCGTTACAACGGCTCGACGTCCGCAGACTTGTATCCCTATACCGCCACTCGCCAGACCGACCGCGTGATCGTTCATCGCGGTACTGCCGATGCCGGTCCTGAATCGGGGAGGGATTACGAGTCCTATCTCTTCAATGCGTCAGAACAAGTGACGGCCAAGGTTCGAAGCTCATACGGGGAAGACGGGATTTGGGGCACAGAAGACGACCAGCAAGAGGCTGTTGAGGCTTATCACTATGATAGCAACGGCAGGCTCTACGAAGTCGGCTACTTCGGTTCGATAGTGCTTAGGTACGGTTACTACAACGATGGGAAATTGAAGCAGGTCGACCAATTTTTTGGTGAGTCCGACGTACCCTCGGAGCGAACGCTGGTCTCCTACCGACAGGGCGCGCCGGCGAAGATCACCGTGCAGATGCGCGAAGGCGACCCGGATGATGGCCATGTGCTGCAGACGCGTATTGTCATGGAGTTTGCGCCCAGCGAAGAACACTGGCCTGAACTGTTTTCACCTGTACCCCTTTTCCCCGAGTTCCGGACGCCGCTCAGTATTGATGATCTGATGCGCTTCCAGCCGATAAGGTGATCAAGGAAATATAAGCGGTTCAGATGGGGCCGCTTTTTCTTTCTATAGACGGGCTATTTCCTGTCAAAAACTGCGGGGGGCATTTTATGCGGCATGTGAAGTACAAGTTGCCAGTTTGGGACAACGTATGCTTTACGCCACAGGGGGGGAATGCGCTGAAAGAATTGGTGGGCCCACCAGGACTTGAACCTGGGACCAATCGATTATGAGTCGACTGCTCTAACCAGCTGAGCTATAGGCCCGAAAAACGGAAGGACAATAAAATGCCGGCCGCCGATTATTCGGTGGCCGGCAATTTTTTTCAAGTGTTACAGGTCGCCGTCAAGGAAGCTGCGCAGGTGTTCGCTGCGGCTGGGGTGGCGCAGCTTGCGCAGTGCCTTGGCTTCTATCTGACGGATACGCTCACGGGTCACGTCGAACTGCTTGCCCACTTCCTCGAGGGTGTGGTCCGTGTTCATGTCGATACCGAAACGCATGCGCAGTACCTTGGCTTCCCGGGCGGTCAGGTTGGCCAGTACTTCGCGGGTGGCTTCTTCCAGGCCCAGGGACGTGGCGGAATCCACCGGGGACTCCATGTTACCGTCCTCGATAAAGTCGCCCAGGCTGGAATCTTCATCGTCACCGATGGGGGTTTCCATGGAGATCGGTTCTTTGGCGATCTTCAGTACCTTACGGACCTTGTCTTCCGGCATTTCCAGACGCACGCCCAGTTCTTCCGGGGTCGGTTCGCGGCCCATTTCCTGCAGCATCTGGCGCTGTACCCGGTTGATCTTGTTGATCGTTTCTATCATGTGCACCGGGATACGGATGGTGCGTGCCTGGTCGGCGATAGAGCGGGTAATGGCCTGACGAATCCACCAGGTGGCATAGGTAGAGAACTTGTAACCGCGACGGTATTCGAATTTGTCCACGGCCTTCATCAAGCCGATGTTGCCTTCCTGAATCAGGTCGAGGAACTGCAGGCCGCGGTTGGTGTATTTCTTGGCGATGGAAATTACCAGACGCAGGTTGGCTTCCACCATTTCCTTCTTGGCGCGGCGGGCCTTGGCTTCACCGATGGAAATGCGGCGGTTGATTTCCTTGATGTCAGCCACCGGCAAACCAATGATTTCCTCGACGGTGGTGATCTTGCGCTGGGCGCGCTGGATATCTTCCTTGACCACGCTCAACTTGTCGGCAATGGTTTTGCCTTTCTTGGTCTTCAGCTGCTGGTCAACCCAGTCCATGTTGGTTTCGTTACCGGGGAACAGCTTGATGAAATCCTTGCGGTCCATGCCGCCGCGGCGGATGGCAGAGGACATGATCTGACGCTCGAATTTGCGTACCAGGTCCAGATTGTTGCGGGCGCCGACCAGCATCTCGTCGTAGATGCGCGGCACCAGCTTGAACAGGGTGAAGTGCTCGGCCAGGGCTTCCATGGCTTTGGCGGTGCTGGCATGGTCACGACCGTTGCGCTTGAGCGCGCGTTCGGCCTTCTCGTGCAGTTTCTTCAGCTCGGCAAAACGCTCGGCTGCCAGTACCGGATCCAGACCGCCCTCGTCCTCATCGCTGTCGTCGTCGCTGTCCTTGTCGTCAGCGTCGTCGTCATCATCGTCGTTTTCCTTGGCTTTTTCTTTCGCTTCAGCGGCTTTTTTGGCCTTCTCCGCGAAAGTCGGTTCCTTGTTGGCATTGGTGGCGGCCGCGCCGTCATCATTGGGGTCAAGGTAACCGGCGATGATATCGGTGAGCTTGCGCTCTTCGTTTTCCACGCGGGCGTATTCGTCGATCAGCATGTCCACGGCGCCGGGCCAGAAGGCCAGGGCGTGCAGAACTTCCCGGGTGCCTTCCTCGATACGCTTGGCGATCTCGATTTCGCCTTCACGGGTCAGCAGTTCCACCGTGCCCATTTCGCGCATGTACATACGCACCGGGTCGGTGGTGCGGCCGGGCTCGCTCTCTACGGAGGCGAGAACAGCGGCAGCTTCTTCGGCGGCAACTTCGTCAGTGCTGTCAGCACTTTCATCGATCATCAGCTGATCGGCATCGGCGGCTTTTTCCACCACGGTGATGCCCATGTCGTTGATCATCTGAATGATGTCTTCCACCTGGTCCGTGTCGGTGATGGACTCCGGCAAGTGGTCATTCACTTCGGCGTAGGTCAGGTAACCCTGTTCCTTGCCGAGTGCGATCAACTGCTTCAGCTGGGATTGTTGCTGCTGCTTTTGAGTCGTCATGCAATAAAGCCCGTAACGTCGTGCTAGCTTGCCGTGGCTGACTAGCGGATTGTGGCGTGGGAAAACGGCGTATTATACCGGTATGTGGGGATTTCGGCCAGTAATTGCAAGACTGCGGGCCGGATGGGGGTGAATTGTTTTTGGTGTTACTTATCTTTGAAAATCATGGGGTTACAGGTTTTTTCTAGTTGAAGGGCTGGCGGGCGTGCTGGCGAGCTTCTGCAAGGGCCCGGTGCAGTTCCTGCCATTGGGCCGTGTCCGGGATGCCGGCTTGCTCCATTTCATGGAGAGCCGCCTCCAGGCGAGTGACTTCCAGCTGGGAGAGAGCATCCTGCCAGAGCCGGGTCGCCATCTCTTTTTGCATGGGCGGCTTGAGACTGGCCTTGAGCAGGCGGGACAGGGTTTCCCCCTGCTCCAGTGCCATCAGGGCGCCGAGCAGGGCGGCGGGGCTGTGGTTCTGTCGGCACAGGCCGGCTACCTGTATCAGCAGATCAATGTGCGGCATGGGGAGCCGCTCAACGCCGTCAGGTAGTGGATGCTCGCTGACCAGGTCCGGGTAATCCAGCAGCACCAGGACCAGCCGTTCTGACAGGGTCATCGGGCCCTTGCGGCTGCCTCCCGGGTGGCGCGGTGGCCTGCTGTAGGAGTCGGCCGGATCGCTGTTGTCCGCCGGGTAGAAATCGTCCGGTGGCGGCATGGCGTCGCCATATTCCTCGGGCATGAACTGGTCATGGGGGTGCGGTGCCGGTTCGGCGCGAGGAGCGGGGGCAGGCTCCGTCCTGGGGGCCGGTTTAAGCTGTGCCAGAGATTCCTTGTCCAGGCGTGTCAGTTGTGACAGTTCCTGGGTAAGCAACGCCCGGTAGACCGGCCCGGCGGGCTTGTCCAGATAGGGCAGGGCAAGCCGGGCCAGGCGGGCGCGGCCGTCCACGGTGGACAGGTCCAGCCCGTCTGACAGATGCCGGAAAAGATAGGTGGAAAGGGCGTCGGCCTTTTCGGTGAGCGCGCGCAGGGCTTCAGGGCCCTGCTGACGCACCAGGGTGTCCGGGTCTTCCCCGTCGGGCAGAAACAGGAAACGCACCTGTTTGCCGTCGTCCAGCGCGGGGAGCAGGGATTCCAGTGCTCGCCAGGCGGCCCGCACACCGGCCTGGTCACCATCAAAGCAAAGCACTACTTCGTTGACCTGGCGGAACAGCTTGCGGGCGTGGTCTTCGGTGGTGGCGGTGCCCAGGGTGGCGACCACATTGGGTACCCCGTGCTGGGCCAGGGCGATCACGTCCATGTAACCCTCCACCACATAAAGGCGGTCGCTGCGGTCGCGGCTTTGCCGCCATTCCCACAGACCGTAGAGCTCCTGGCCCTTGTGGAAGACCGGGGTTTCCGGGCTGTTCAGGTATTTGGGTTTGCCGTCGCCCAGCACCCGACCCCCAAAGCCGATGGTGCGTCCGCGGGTGTCGCGGATCGGGAAAATAATACGATCCCGAAATTTGTCATAGGTGCGGCCGGTGTCTTCCCGGCGCACCAGCAACCCGGCGGTCAGGGCCTGCTCAAGCCCTGCTTCAGTGAGTGACAGGCCGGTGATCAGGTTGTCGTAACCCGGCGGGGCAAAACCGACGCCGAAGCGTTTGGCGATTTCCCCGCTGAGCCCGCGTCCCTTCAGGTAGGTCACCGCTTTTTGTCGCTCCGGGGCCTGGCGCAATTGCTGACAGTAGAATTTTTCGGCCCGGCTGAGCAGGTCATAGAGGGACTGCAGGCGGTCCTTCTTCTGTCGGTCAGCGGGGGTTTCCGGGCGGCTTTCCGGAACTTCCATGCCGGCACGGCTGGCCAGTTGCTTGACCGCTTCCGGGAAGCTCTGATGCTCGTATTCCATCAGGAAACCCACCGCATTGCCGGAGGCGCCACAGCCAAAGCAGTAGTAGAACTGCTTGTCCGGCGCCACGGTGAAGGACGGGGTCTTTTCCTGATGGAAGGGGCAGCAGGCGCTGTAATTGCGGCCGGTTTTTTTCAGGGGCACGCGGGAGTCGATCAGCTCCACCAGATCGGTGCGGGCCAATAGATCCTGTATGAAATTTTCCGGAATGCGTGCCATGGGTCTGATTTTGCCAGAATGGGAGTTGGGGCCGCTAAGTATGCAGGGCGATATACCGAGGCTTCTTATTCAAACAGAAACCGCAGGGTGGCGGTAGCAGCGCTTTGAAACCCGGTGTCGGTTTCTCACGGGTTACGGTCAGAAAAAGCCGGAAAACGGTGGGCAGCACGAACCGCTGAAGTTGCAGATAAGGTTATTCAGAGTCACCGGATACAGGAAAGCGGCTCAATCAGTTGAGCTTGGCGCGAACCTTGCCACTGGCGGCGCCCATGTCGGCACGGCCCTGGAGTTGCGGCTTGAGAATGCCCATCACCTTGCCCATATCCTGCATGCCTGCGGCACCGGTCTGGGAAATGGCATCATCAATCAGGGCGTCGATCTCGTCGTCGCTCAGTTGGGCGGGGAGAAACTCCTGGAGTACCAGGATTTCCGCTTCTTCGGTTTCCGCCAGTTCCGGGCGGCCCGCGTCGCGGTATTGGGTGGCGGAATCCTTGCGCTGCTTGATCAGCTTGTCGAGCAATGCCAGTACGCGGGCGTCATCGGGCTCGATGCGCTCGTCCACTTCGATTTGCTTGATCGCTGACAGCGCCATACGAAAAACGCCAAGACGTGCCTTTTCTTTGGCACGCATGGCGTCTTTCATGGCTGCAGTGAGCTGCTCTTTGAGCGCACTCATCAGACGTCTAAACCTTAGTAGAGACGTTTGCGTGCGAGTTGCTCACGCTGCAGTTTCTTAAGGTGACGCTTGACGGCTGCGGCACGCTTGCGCTTACGCTCTTGAGTGGGCTTCTCATACTGTTCGCGACGACGCACTTCAGAGAGAATGCCCGCTTTTTCACAGCCACGCTTGAAACGGCGCAGGGCCACATCAAACGGTTCGCCTTCTTTCACCTTCACCTGAGGCATGAAGAATCACCTTCCTAAAAGTCTTTGGGTTATATGGATTCGCCGCGGGCTCAGGTGGTCCCGGGTGCGGCGAGGGCGGGGATTCTACCTGAGTCGGGAAGAAATGCAAATCCGGGCGTCTGGCGCTATCATGGCGCCCGGATTTCAAGGGGTGAGCAACATGCGTGTATTGGGTATCGAATCAAGCTGCGACGAGACCGGGGTGGCGATTTACGACTCCGACGCCGGTCTGCTGGGGCAGGCCCTGTACAGCCAGGTGGAGATGCATGCCCGTTTTGGTGGCGTGGTCCCGGAGCTGGCCAGTCGCGATCATGTGCAGCGGGTACTGCCCCTGGTAAAACAGGTCATGGCGGAAGCCGCTACCACCCCGGATCAGCTTGATGGCATCGCCTATACGGCCGGTCCCGGCCTGGCTGGAGCCCTGCTGGTAGGGGCCGGCGTGGCCCGGTCGCTGGCCTTTGGCTGGGGTGTCCCCGCCGTGGAAGTCCACCATATGGAAGGCCATTTGCTGGCCCCCCTGCTGGAGCCGGATGCCCCGTCGTTTCCCTTTGTGGCACTGCTGGTCAGTGGCGGGCATAGCCTGTTGCTGGAAGCGCGCTCCCTGGGGGATTACGCCATTCTGGGCGAATCCGTGGATGATGCCGCCGGCGAAGCCTTCGATAAGGCCGCCAAGATGATGGGATTGGGCTACCCCGGCGGCCCGCGTATTGCTGCCCTGGCGGAGAAAGGGACGCCGGGCCGGTTCCGTTTCCCGCGGCCCATGACTGACCGCCCCGGCCTGGACATGAGCTTTTCCGGCCTGAAAACGTTTACGCTCAACACCATCAACGATCTGGGCGGCAAGGACGCTCTCAGCGAGCAGGACCAGGCAGATATCGCCCTGGCGTTCGAAGAGGCCGCGGTGGATACCCTGGTGATCAAGTGCCGCCGGGCGGTGGAGCAGACCGGTGACAAGCGCTTGGTGATGGCCGGCGGAGTGAGCGCCAATCGGGCATTACGTGCCAAGCTGGCAGAGCAGATGGAAAAGCGAGGGGTACGTGTGTTTTATCCCGCGCCCCAGTACTGCACCGATAACGGCGCCATGATCGCTTTTGCCGGCGCCCTGCGCCTGCAGGCCGGGGAGAGTGCCGAGCTGCCCATCAAGGTCCGACCACGCTGGCCGCTGACGGAACTGGCCTCACTCTAGGCGGCCAACTACCACCTTGCCGTAGGAGCGTCGCTCGCGGCGCGATAAAAGACCAGGATCAAAAGCGCTCCTCACCACAGAGGGCACAGAGCACAGAGAGAAAAACCTGTCTTTCCCTCAGTGATCTCTGTGCCCTCTGTGGTAAATCCGCCTTTCAGATGTTGGGGTATCGCGCCGCCAGCGACGCTCCTACGGTGAGGGGCTAGTCTTTCTTCCTGAACCCCAGTTCTTCCCCGCGCAGCAGTTTTTGCAGGTTGCTGCGGTGGCGCAGGATCATCACCAGGGACAGTGCCAGCATGGGCCAGAAGGCCTGGGGTAGCCAGGCGAAAATACAGGCCGGGGCCACCACGAAGGCGCTTAATGAGGCCAGGGAAGAGATGCGGGTGAGAGCGAACACCAGCAGCCAGACGACGCCGGCCACCAGGCCGCTGGGCCAGTGCAGGGCAAACAACAGCCCGAAGGCCGTGGCCACGCCCTTGCCGCCCTGGAAGTGGAAAAACACCGGGAACAGATGGCCGAGAAAGGCGAAGGTGCCCACTAGCGCGGCCACGAAGGGTCCCATGTCCAGATAGCGGGCCAGCACTACCGGGATCACCCCTTTCAGCACATCGCCCAGTAACGTGAGCGCCGCGGCGGGCTTACCGCCAATACGCAGCACATTGGTGGCACCGGGGTTGTTGGAGCCCTGGGTGCGCGGGTCCGGGTAGCCGAACAGTCGGCACACCAGAATCGCGCTGGAAATGGAGCCCATCAGATAGCCGGCTGCACACAATGGCAGCAGCCAAAACCACACGTCCTGTAATGTCCCTGCTTGCACCGGCTATAATCTCCCTTCACATCGCCGGGGTGGCGACTTCTGCATGCTTGGCAGGCATTTATTGTACACATGGCGACACGCCTGCCTGCGTTGCAAGCGTAACATCTGATTACCCAAAGTGGGATTCATGCAGGTGGAAAGTCGCTTTCCCGTGAAACCTGCGCCAAGAGGGCGAGTATGGACATTGTTTATATCAATGATTTGAAAGTGGATACCGTGATCGGGATTTTCGACTGGGAGCGGCGCATTCGTCAGACTGTCAGCCTGGATCTGGAAATGGCAGCGGATATCCGCAAGGGCGCAGCGTCTGATCACATTGACGATGCGCTGGATTACAAGGCTATTGGCAAGCGTGTGATCGCGTTTATCGAAGGCAGTGAATTCCAGCTGGTGGAAACCCTGGCGGAAAACGTGGCCCAGTTGGTGATCGGCGAATTCAATGTGCCCTGGTTGAAACTGCGGCTGAGCAAGCCTGGAGCTCTGCGTGGGTCGCGGGATGTGGGTGTGATTATCGAGAGGGGTCAAAAACCCAATGGGTAATAAGGATCAAACCGCCCGGGTGTATCTGAGTCTGGGCTCCAATATCGACCGGGCGCACAATATTCGTTCCGGCCTGCAGGCACTGGCTGCTGCCTTCGGCAGGTTGGCGATCAGCCCGGTCTATGAAAGCGAGGCGGTGGGTTTTTCCGGCGATGCCTTCTACAACCTGGTGGTGGGTATTGATACCACCCTGCCGGTGGGCGAGCTTGCCGCCGTGTTGCGGGATATCGAGAAAGACCATGGTCGGGTGCGTGGGGAAAAGAAATTCTCTAGCCGGACCCTGGATATCGACATCCTCACTTATAACGATCTCACCGGCGAGATCGACGGGGTGCAACTGCCCCGTGACGAAATCCTCAAACACGCCTTCGTTCTCAAACCCCTGGTGGACCTGGCTCCCGATGCATTTCACCCGGAAATCGGCAAGCCCTACCGGCAGTTGCTGGAAGAGTCGGATTTTGCCGGGCAGGCATTGTGGGTGGTGGAGTTGGAAGCGTAGTTGCGAGCTACGAGCTACGCTCGATTGGAGAGGGGAAGACTGGAAAGTTCCTCAAGTTCCGAGATACCTACGAAGCCGCCTGTAGGAGTACCTCTTGAGGTGCGAACCGCGCTTGCGCGGAAATCGCCCGCAGGGTGATCAGGAATCTCAGAGCTCGACAGGTTTCAGAAAAGAATGGCTGGCACCAGGATCTCTGTCGCCTCGCCCAGGCTCGGATTCGTCCCTCAAGAGGTATTATTCGCTGCGCTCACCCTTCGGGCCGCACTGCACTACGTGCGTTACTCCGCTGCGCTCCGTTCCTGCAGTGGCTTTGTAGCCAGTTTTGTGGGGCGCCGAACCTGTGTTCGCGGGGCTGGGCGGGAATCGTTTTACTGAATCTCTCCCGCGTTGCAGCTTGAAGCTTGTGGCTTGTTGCTTCTTTCAATACCAGTGCGGGGTCATGTCGCTCTGTGCCCAGCGGAAAAAGTCATATTCCAGTCGTGTCAGTCCCCCCGGATAGATCTGGTCGATTCGTTGCAGGGTGGGGCGGCGGTCGGTTTTTTCCAGTTCCTGTAACAGTTTGCGCAAGGTGCTGCGGCCTACCGGCTTGGACATCAGGAAAGCGGTGGTGGCCCAGGCCACGGTATAGGGAATGGCATCAAGTTGATGGGCCATGCGTCGCCACTGCCTGTCATCCAGAGACAGATACTGGCGCAGGGTAATCAGCCGCCCTTCATCCATCCATTGACGAATGCGGGCCTGGGCATCGGCCAGCGCTTCCACTTTCAGGCGCCCATCGGGCTGCACCTGCAGGGTCTGAAAATATTGGGCGAGCCCCTCATGGAGCCAGACCGGTGACGCCGGAGAGAGCTGGTAAAGCAGCACGTGACTGCTTTCATGGAGAATTGTCTGTGCGACTTGCTGATCGTTTCCCCAGCGCCAGACCGCCACTTCATTACTGGCAGGTATAAAGACGCCGGCATAGTGGGCGTTGCTGGAGCCGATACGATCCTCCATCCATTGACGGAAATCCGCCTGATGTTCGAACAGATAAAGGTTTACTTGGGCGGTGCCGTGCAAGTCCAGTCCGAAATCGTTGCGGTAGCGCCGGTAGATGAAGCGAATCGCTTCCAGGGTCCTGTCGTGAAGTTCCCCGGGCAGGGTGAAGTCCTTGCGTAGCTGGGAGATTTCCAGTTCCTGGATAACCGGCGAGGTCCTGGGGGTAACCTTCTGGCTCTCCAGTTGCTCCGGCGGCCGATCGCCAAAGTGCAGTTTGCCGTTCTCGTCTCGCCACTGGAAGATGTCCCCGTGGGCTGCCAGTGAGCTGATCAGGACCGCGGCGCTGAAACCGGTGCGGATCAGGAATTGCAGTTTCTTTGAATCCACTGACGTACCTCTTCCTTGTCCTTTTCAACCTGATCCAGCGTGGGGTGGGTGACCTTGCCGTCCTCATCCTGATAGACGAAACGGCCGTGCAGTCGTTTCAATTTTGCCCTGGCTTCCTTGCATTGTCTGGCGATAGCGTCCTGCTGTTCCCGTTGTTCGGATGCCTGTTCGCGCTGTTCTGCTTTCTCACTCTGGCGAAGCCGCAGGGCGCGCTCGTTGATTTCCCTGACGCGATCACCCTGGCCGATTTTGGGGGGTGCCTTGATATCCATTTTCTCGTGCTGCTCCTGGGGGGGCTGATCACCAAAGTGCCAGTTGCCCTCTGCGTCCTGCCAGCGATATACCTCCGCGTTGGCAATAAGCGGCAGTACGAGCAGTAGTGTCATGATTCCCTTCATGGTTTCCCCTAATCAGTGGTGGTTAGCTTCCTTGCAGTGTCAGTGAGCGCCCGCCGTCCACCGCCAGAATCTGGCCAGTGACGAACGGCGCCTGGGTGCCGAGCCACCATACCGTCTCAGCGATGTCCTGGGGCGTGCCGCACCGTTTCAGTGCGGTGGCATCCTGGATGTCCTGCTGATTCATCTGCCCGGCTTCCGGCCACAGGATGGGGCCGGGGGACACGCCGTTGACGCGAATATCCGGGCCCAGTTCCCGGGCCAGGCTGCGTGTCATCATGGCAAGGCCGGCCTTGGCCATGCAATACAGAGTATGGTGTTGCAGCGGTTTTTCCGCGTACACATCCACAATATTCACAATGCTGCCATGTCGTTCGCTCAATGCCGGTGCCAGCTTCTGGCTCAGGATAAACGGCGCACGCAGGTTGCTGTGAACCAGCCTGTCCCAGTCGGCATCATCGGCCTGATCGACGGGGGTCGGGTAAAAGCTGGAGGCATTGTTAACCAGCATGTCCATACGGCCGAAGCAAGCCAGGGCATCGGCTGCCAGCTGGCGCACCTGATCAGGCTGGTCCAGATCCGCCTGTAGCAGGGCGGCGCTGTCCGCCCGTTCTGCGTTCAGGCTGTCAGCCAGTGCCCGAGCGTCATCGGCACTGTTGCGATAATGAATGATGACCCGCATGCCGTTGCGGTGCAGAGTGCGAACGATTTCTGCGCCAATGCGACGGGCGCTGCCGGTGATCAGGGCGACGGAATCTGCCATGTCTTTTTAAACTCACTTTTGTAGTGGGAGAGTGCGTGAATGCGGGCCTTCTCAATGGCCTCGCCCAGTGCCGGCCCCTCATTGCCCTCTTTGCGCAGCGCTGCCACATCAATATTCCTGACGGCCTGTGCCGCGCCGCGCAGGTAATCCACCTGGGGATAGGGGCGGTCTTCCAGTCCGGTACGACCGCGGGCATCCGCTTCGCAGGCGAGCAGAAACTCCTCCAGCCGTTCCGGGCGACGGACCACATCCAGCGTCTTCAGCAGCTTCCAGACCGTGGCGGGCTTGAGCTCCAGCGCCCGGTGACAGTGGGTATGGTATTCCGCCACCAGAGCCGCCAGGGTGGCGGCGTCTTTGGGGACGCGCCAGCGCTTTGACACGGTTTTCGCCAGCCGCGCGCTGCGGATTTCGTGGGCGATATGTCGGGGCCATTCTTCCTTGGGCGTCTTGCCCTTGCCCAGATCGTGGCAGAGGACCGCGTAACGTGCCGTCAACGGCAGGTTCAGTCGACTGGCCTGTTCCAGACACAGCCATTGGTGCACCAGGGTGTCCACTTCCGGATGGTGTTGTTCCGGTTGCGGCACGCCATCCAGAGCCGCCAGTTCCGGTAGCAGCACTTTCAGTGCGCCGCAGGCATGCAATACCTGAAAAAAGACCTGCGGGTCCCGCTCCATCAGCGCCCGGCTGGTTTCCTTCCAGACCCGTTCCGGCACCAGGTAATCCAGCTCGCCGCTGTCAGCCAGTTGTCGCATCAAGGCCAGGGTGTCATCGGCCACCCGGAATCCCAGCCAGTGGTAGCGCGCGGCAAACCGGGCCACCCGCAATACACGCAAGGGATCTTCGGCAAAGGCCGGTGAGACATGGCGTAACAGGCGCGCTTTGAGATCAATGCGACCGTTGAAAGGATCAACCACCCGGCCCCCCTCTTCCCGGGCCATGGCATTGATGGTCAGATCACGACGCACCAGATCATCCTCGAGACTGACGTCCGGTGCCGCGTGAAAGGTGAAACCGCCATAACCGTGGCCAGACTTGCGCTCAGTCCGTGCCAGGGCGTATTCCTCCTGGGTTTTCGGATGCAGAAAGACGGGGAAGTCCTGGCCCACCGGGCGGAACCCCCTGGCCTGCATGTCGTCGGGAGTCGCGCCGACGACAACCCAGTCTCTTTCGGTTACCGGGAGTCCCAGTAACGCATCCCGCACGGCGCCACCCACCAGATAAATTTTCATCTTGTGCGCTCTCGTTATCTTGGACAGAATGGTCGCATGCTTTCTATCGTACTGAAACTACACATGCTGGTCGCAGACCGCTGTGCACGCAAATGGCGTGCGCAGGGATCGCGGCTGTGTGACTGATAGTTTCAGTTTTGCAAAAGGCCGCAGTGTCCCTGACCTGCGGCCTTTTTTCGTTTTGGGGGTTGCAGGTCGATCTTTAGTTGCGAGGCACGAGTTTCGAGTTGCGAAAAGCTTTAAGCATGCGTGTTTTTAGGTTTTCGAAACTCGATTCTCGGGACTCGCTGCTCTTAATCAAGGAGAACGACATGCCTACCCTGGCAGCATATTTGATCGTGGTAGCGGTGTGGGCGACGACACCGCTGGGGATTAAATGGAGTGGTGACGCCATGGCGCCGCTGGCGGCGGCCGGGGTGCGTATGGCGATTGCTGCGCTGCTGGGGATGTTGTGGTTGAGCTGGAAACGTCAGACATTGCCCCTGCATGGCCGCGCCCTGCTGAGTTATACCGTTGCCTTACCGGGCATATTCGGAGCCATGGCATGCAGTTACATGGCGGCGACCTCTTTGCCCTCCGGGCTGATTTCCGTGATTTTTGGCCTGGCACCATTGATCTCCGGTTTGATGATGCAGAGCCTGCCGGGCAGCGTTCGCCTGAACGGCTGGCACTGGAGCGCTTGTTTGCTCGGCCTGTTGGGGCTGGCACTGGTGTTTGATGAGAGCCTGGCCGGGCTGTTGGGAGGGGCAGCGCTGGGTGAGCGGGGCAGTGGACTCGTGTGGATGTTGTCCGCGGTAACCCTGTTTGCCGGTAGCGGTATTGCCGTCCAGCGGGTCGCCGCCGGTTTGCAGCCCATGCAGCAAACCGTGGGCGGGCTAATTCTGTCATTGCCTTGCTATGGGGTCGCCATGTTGATTGCCGGTCAGACCTTTGCGTATAGCGGTGATCTGCGCGGGCTCTCCGCGATTATTTATCTGGCCGTGTTCGGTTCCCTGCTGGGCTTCTACTGCTATTTTCAGATTCTGTCGCGGCTGCCTGCTGCCACGGTGGCCCTGGTGACCCTGATTACGCCGGTGTTGGCGCTGACGCTGGGTAATCTGCTCAATGGTGAAAAGCTGGGGAGCATGGTCCTGATCGGCGCGGGGGTGATTGTGCTGGCGTTATCCCTGTTTTTGCTGGGGGATCATCAGGTGCGGCGACAGATAAAGCAGTTTCAAGTGGAAAGTTGAAAGTGGCAACGCGGCTCGAACGATTTTGGATGTTTTGAGTAAGCGGCACTTTCAGGGTGCACTGGGCGCAAGCGAATGGCTCCGCTGCGGCCCTGGGTTGGTGTAGTTCGCTTGGGCTCAGTGCACCCTGCACATTCTGGTTGTTGCGGGGTTTCCTGATGGCCGCGACCTTTGCCGTTCCGTCTTGCGGCACAGGCTATGGGTTACGAAGAAACGGCAGGAGCCGGCTCCGGCGGCATGCTGTGATGGCTGACTACGGTGCCGTTCTCCACGCTTTCCAGGTGCACGTCGAATTTCCACAGGCGATGCAGGTGGCGGAGGACTTCCCGGGCGCTGTCGTCATCCAGGGGCCGGCCGCTGCTGCGCTGGTGGCGCAGGGTCAGGGCCCGGTCACCATGGACGTTGGCGCGCACGATCTGGATGTTGGGTTCCTGAATGCTCAGGTTGTACTGCTCGGCCAGGGCGTCGCGGACCTTGCGGTAGCCCTGTTCATTATGAATGGCGGCCACCTCTACATAATCGTTGCGGTCATCATCGTCGATCTGAAAGAACTTGAAGTAGCGGATAAGTCGCGGTGACAGGAACTGCTGAATGAAGCTTTCGTCCTTGAAGCTTTCCATGGCAAATTTCACGGTTTCCACCCAGTCGGAGCCGGCAATCTCCGGGAACCATTCCCGGTCCTCGTCATCCGGGTTTTCGCAGATGCGACGGATATCCTGGAACATGTTGAAGCCCAGCGCATAGGGGTTCATGCCGCTGTAGAAGGGCGCCGTGAACGGGGGCTGATAGATCACCTGGCTGTGATTCTGCAGAAACTCCAGCATGAAACCATCGGTGACCAGACCCTTGTCGTAGAGATCATTGAGCAGGGTGTAGTGCCACAGGCAGGCCCAGCCCTCGTTCATGACCTTGGTCTGGCGTTGGGGATAGAAATACTGGGCCATCTTGCGCACGATGCGGATGATCTCCCGCTGCCAGGGTTTTAGCAGTGGGGCATTTTTCTCCAGAAAATAGAGCAGATTTTCCTGCGGTTCCGCGGGAAAGGTATCGCTCTGCTCGCGCAGCTGAGTGGCGGGCTGCAACTGGGGGAAGGTACGCCATAATTCAGATACCTGTTTCTGCAGGGACTCTTCCCGTTCGCGCTGGCGCCGCTTTTCTTCGATGGCAGAAATCGGAGAAGGGCGTTTGTAGCGGTCCACGCCGTAGTTCATCAGGGCATGACAGGAATCCAGAGTCTCTTCCACGGCTGTAACACCGTGGCGCATTTCGCAATCGGCGATATAGTTTCGTGCGAATACCAGGTAATCAATGATGGACGAGGCATCGGTCCAGGTCTTGAACAGGTAATTGTTCTTGAAAAAAGAGTTGTGTCCGTAGCTGGCATGAGCAATCACCAGGGCCTGCATGGCGATACTGTTTTCTTCCATCAGGTAAGCAATGCAGGGGTCGGAGTTGATGACGATCTCATAGGCCAGCCCCATCTGCCCTCGCCGATAGCGGCCTTCCACCTCCACGAATTGCTTGCCGAAGGACCAGTGGTTGTAACCCACCGGCATGCCCACCGAGGAGTAGGCGTCCATCATCTGCTCGGAGGAAATGACCTCGATCTGATTGGGGTAAGTATCCAGGCCATATTTATTGTGGGCGATATCGGCGATAGCCTCGTCATAGCGTGCCAGCAGTTCGAAATCCCAGTCGGACCCTTCGGAGAGATAGCGGCTCATGCATCCTCCATGCGTTTCTTGAAAAGGTGCCGGAAGACCGGGTAGATCTCACCGGGCTCATCAATCTGTGCCATGGAGAAGGCGGCGGGGTGCTTTGCCATGATGTTCTGGTAATGATCCCAGAGGGCCTGGTGAGCCCGTGGCATCACTTCCACGTAGGAGAAGTACTGCAGTTTGGGGAGCAGTTCTTCCTCAATCAGTTTGGCGCAGGCGGGGGAGTCGTCGTTCCAGTTGTCGCCGTCGGAGGCCTGGGCCGCATAGATATTCCATTCCGTCACCGGGTAACGGTCATTGATGATATCGCGGGTGAGTTTCAGGGCACTGGAGACAATGGTGCCGCCGGTCTCCCGGGAATAGAAAAACTCTTCTTCATCCACTTCCTTGGCGCTGGTGTGGTGGCGGATAAACACCACCTCGATCTTTTCGTAATTGCGTTGCAGAAACAGATACAGCAGCAGGAAGAAGCGTTTGGCCAGATCTTTCATGTCCTGATTCATGGAACCGGACACATCCATGATGCAGAACATGACGGCGCGACTCACCGGCACCGGCACTTTGACATGATGGTTGAAGCGAAGGTCCACGGTATCCAGAAACGGGATGCGTTCCACCCGCCGCTCCAGTTTGGCAATCTGCTCGTCCAGTTCCTGCAGGCGTGCCTGGCGTTGTGGTGACTGGTCCTGTTGCAAAAGCGCCTCGCGCTCTGCTTTCAGGTCCCGGATACGGCGGCGCGTGGCGGCGGTGAGCGCCCGGCGTCGCATGGATGCCTGGCGCATGGAGCGGACAATATTGATCTTGGCGGGCATGCCCTGGCTGACAATGCCACCATGTTTGGTCTGGAAGGTCTGGGCACCTTCCATATGGCGTTTTACCAGATTGGGCAGCTCCAGATCTTCAAACAGGAAGTTGAGAAACTCCTGTTTGTCGATTTCAAAGGCGAAGGCGTCCTCGCCGTCCCCCTGATTGCTGGCCTGGCCATCGCCGGAACCCTGGCCGCCTCCGCCTTCCGGGCGAGCAATCCGGTCACCCTGATGAAATTCCTTGTTGCCGGGATGAACAATGCTGCGCTGGCCGCCAGGGCCATGGTGGAAGATGGGCTCGGACAGGTCCTTGCGAGGGATGCTGATGCGCTCGCCCTGTTCCATGTCCTTGATGGAACGACGGTTGACGGCATCGTTGACCGCTTCACGGATATGCTTGCGATAACGACGCAAAAAGCGCTGGCGATTGACGGTGCTCTTGCGCTTGTCGTTCAGGCGGCGATCAATGATGTAGCTCATTCGCTTCTCCCGACTTCACCGGCGGCATTGTAGGAGCGCCGCTTGAGGCGCGAATTGGCACAGCTGGTTTGCGCCTCAAGCGGCGCTCCTACAGCGTTCTACTGCGCCTTGCGTACCCGCAGATACCATTCCGACAGCAGGCGTACCTGCTTTTCCGTGTAGCCGCGGGAGACCATGCGTTGCACGAAATTGTTGTGCTTGCGCTGGTCGTCTTCGCTGCCCTTGGCATTGAAGGAAATCACCGGCAGCAGGTCCTCCGTGTTGGAGAACATTTTCTTCTCGATCACGTCGCGGAGCTTTTGGTAGCTGAGCCAGCTCGGGTTCTTGCCGTGATTGTTGGCGCGGGCGCGGAGTACGAAGTTGACCACCTCGTTGCGGAAGTCCTTGGGGTTGGAAATGCCCGCCGGTTTTTCGATCTTTTCCAGGTCTTCGTTGAGAGCCTGGCGATCGAAAATTTCTCCCGTGTCCGGGTCGCGGAATTCCTGGTCCTGAATCCAGAAATCGGCATAGGTCACGTAGCGGTCGAAGATGTTCTGGCCATATTCGGAGTAGGACTCCAGGTAAGCGGTCTGGATTTCCTTGCCGATAAATTCCACGTAGCGGGGTACCAGGTATTCCTTGATGAATCTCCGGTATTGCTCCTGACGGTCCTGGGGGAATTGCTCCTGATCGATGCGTTGTTCCAGTACATGAATCAGGTGTACCGGGTTGGCGGCCACCTCGGAGTGATCGTAGTTGAATACCTTGGACAGAATCTTGAACGCGAAGCGGGTGGAGAGGCCGTTCATGCCTTCATCCACACCGGCCATGTCGTGGTATTCCTGAATCGACTTGGCGTGGGGATCCACATCCTTCAGGTTCTCACCATCATAGACCCGCATCTTGGAGTAGATGCTGGAATTCTCCGGTTCCTTGAGGCGAGTCAGGGTCGAGAACTGGGCCAGCATGTGCAGGGTATCCGGTGCGCAATGGGCGTCGCGCAGACTGGAATTGCGCAGCAGCTTTTCGTAAATCTGCATTTCTTCGGTGACACGCAGGCAGTAAGGCACCTTGACGATATAGACCCGGTCGATAAAGGCCTCGTTGTTCTTGTTGTTCTTGAAGGTATGCCACTCTGCTTCATTGGAGTGGGCCAGAACGATCCCGTCGAAGGGAATCGCGCCCATGTGTTCCGTGCCGTTGTAATTGCCTTCCTGGGTTGCTGTCAGCAATGGATGCAGCACCTTGATCGGTGCCTTGAACATCTCCACGAATTCCAGAATACCCTGATTGGCCCGGCACAGCCCGCCGGAGAAGGAGTAGGCATCCGGATCATCCTGGGAGAAGTCTTCCAGCTTGCGGATGTCCACCTTGCCCACCAGGGCCGAAATGTCCTGGTTGTTCTCGTCGCCCGGCTCGGTCTTGGCCACGCCCACCTGATCCAGAATCGAAGGATACCGTTTGACCACCCGGAACTGGCTGATATCGCCGCCGAATTCATGTAACCGTTTTACCGCCCAGGGAGACATGATGGTGCGGATATAGCGGCGTGGGATGCCGTATTCCTCTTCCAGGATGGGAGCATCTTCCTCCGGATCAAACAGGGACAGGGGAGAGTCGTTCACCGGGGAGCCCTTGATGGCGTAGAAGGGCACTTTCTGCATCAGCGCCTTGAGCTTTTCCGCCAGGGAAGATTTGCCGCCCCCCACCGGGCCCAGCAGATACAGAATCTGTTTCTTTTCTTCCAGCCCCTGGGCCGCATGGCGGAAGTAGCTGACGATATTCTCGATGACCTCTTCCAGGCCGTAGAACTCGTCGAAGGCAGGGTAACGACGGATGACCTTGTTGGAGAAGATGCGTGACAGGCGGGGGTCCTTGGCAGTGTCGACCATCTCCGGCTCGCCGATGGCCATGAGCATGCGTTCGGGGGCGGTGGCGTAGGCGCTGGGATCGCGCTTGCACAGCTCCAGGTATTCTTCCAGCGACATCTCTTCCTGCTGGGTGCTCTCAAACCGGGCCTGGTAGTGGCTGATAATGCTCATGCCTGCTTCCTCCTGGCGGAACCAACAATGGTCACAACAAAACTACATGGGGTACGTATCCTTGGTAGATGCCTTGATCACTTTTCTCATTAATAAAAAAAGTCGTGTAAATAAAAAATGAAAATGGGGATTCGTGTGCGCAGGGCTGACCGTGCAGTCACGTCTTTAGCATGTAGCCAAACGGCCGATGAAGTCAAAGCGGAAGGAAATTTTTTTTTGCAGAAAAAGGACGAAGTGTGGCGAATGTCTGACAGGCCGGGAGGCGGTCGGTCACAAGGGGGAAACGGAAGGACGGAATGCAGCCGGCAGGGCCTTGCCTGCCGGTGCCGGGGATCAGCAGTGACAGGCGAAGCGGGTCAGGTCGTCCAGGCGCAAGGCGGTGAGGCTGCCACCCCAGACACAGCCGGTATCCAGGGCGTCGACGCCGGCCACGTGGGTATTGCCTTCCAGTGCCGCCCAGTGGCCAAACAGGATACGGGTATCCGTCACCTGACGATCCGGGTGCTGGAACCAGGGCATAAAGCCCGCTGGGGGGGCATCGGCTTCCCCCTTGGTGGCCAGATCCAGTTCGCCGGCCAGGTTCACAAAACGCATGCGGGTAAAGTGATTGGTGATGACGCGCCAGCGCTCCGGGCCTTGCAGCGCGTCGTCCCAGCCGGCCGGCTGGTTGCCGTACATGTGGGCAAAATATTCGCCTACCTGTGGCCCACGCAGTACCTGCTCCACTTCCCGGGCCCGCTCCCGGGCTTGCGACAGTGTCCACAGTGGCGGAATGCCCGCATGGGTCATCACTGCCTGGTGTTCCGGGATATCAATCAGTAACGGACAATCCTGCAGCCAGCCCAGCAGGGCGTTGCGGTCAGGGGCCTCGAGGATATCCGTGAGAGTGTCCTTGCGACGGCTGTCGGTGCTCCCCTGGGCCACGGCCAGCAGATGCAGGTCGTGATTGCCCAATACCGTATGCACATTATCGCGTAGCGCGTAAACACGGCGCAGGGTCCCCAGAGAGTCCGGCCCCCGATTGACCAGATCGCCGGCCAGGAACAGCCGGTCACGATCGGCATTAAATCCGATCCGCTCCAGCAGGCAGTCGAACGGCGCCAGGCAGCCCTGCAGATCGCCGATGGCGTAATCGCTCAAGAGTTGCCTCCGCCTTGGATGCCGGGGTTAATGCAGTGCATGGGGCACCGCCAGGGTGAACATGGGGATTTCTGCATCGAAGTGAGTGCCATCTTCTCCAATCATCTGGTAACTGCCGCGCATACTGCCAACCTCGGTTTCCAGGATGGCGCCGCTGGTATAGGAAAATGTCTGGCCCGGCGCGATATGGGGCTGTTCGCCGATAACGCCTTCGCCGTGGACTTCCTGGACACGGTCCTCGCCGTCGGTGATCACCCAGTGGCGGGTGAGCAGGCGGGCACTGACGGTGCCTTCATTGCGAATGGTGATGTGATAGGCAAACACCCAGCGCTGGCTGTCCGGATCGCTCTGATCGGCAAGGAATTCGGTTTCCACCGAGACCTGAATATTGTGGCGCGGGCTCATGATTGCTCCGTTGATGTGATTCTCGCTGAAGGGTGATGCCACCCGATGCCGGTTACCCGGCGGGCGCTGACGTGACAGAGTGGCCCGTTAGGCGTTGCCTGCCCCGGGGCAGGTGAGATTGGCCAGGGTCACATAGTCCGCCACGGTGAGCTGGTCCGGGCGCAGACCGGCGTCGATGCCTGCCTGTTCGAACTGCTCCAGCGTTACCTGGGATTTTAGACTATTGCGGATGGCCTTGCGTCGTTGAGTGAAGGCCTGGGCCACCAGTCGGCGCAGGTGCTCTTCATCGTTTGCCGGATGGGGCGGGCTGGCGTGGGGAATCAGGCGCACCACGGCGGAATCCACCTTGGGCGGGGGGCTGAAGGCGCCCGGTGGCACAAAGAACAGATAGTCCGCCTGACAATGGTACTGGACCATGATCGACAGGCGCCCCCAGTCCCGGGTGCCGGGGCTGGCGGTGAGCCGGTCCACCACTTCCTTCTGCAACATGAAGGTCATGTCGCTGATGGCGTCCGCCTGGCTGAGCAGGTGGAAGATCAGCGGGGTGGAAATGTTGTAGGGCAGGTTGCCGATGACCCGCAGCGGCTTGTCCGCCGGTTTCAGGGTGCGGAAGTCGAAGCGCAGGGCATCGCTTTCATGGATGGTCAGGCGATCCGGGCTGTTTTCCTGGCGCAGCAGGGCAATCAGGTCCCGGTCCAGTTCCACCACGTGCAGGTGAGGTATCTCTTCCAGCAGCGGGTAGGTAAGTGCGCCACGGCCGGGGCCGATTTCCACCAGGGTGTCGTCCTGCTGCAGCCCCAGGGTGCGCACCATGCGGTCCACCAGGTTGCGGTCATGCAGGAAGTGCTGGCCGAAACGTTTGCGGGTGCGATGTTCTGTCATGTGGCGGCAAGCTCCAGAGCGAGTCGGGTGGCGGCGATCAGGCTGCCGGCCTTGGCCGTGCCGGTGCCAGCCAGGTCGAAAGCGGTGCCATGATCCACCGAGGTGCGGATAAAGGGCAGCCCCAGGGTAATGTTGATGGCTTCGCCAAAGCCGGCGTACTTGAGGACGGGCAAACCCTGATCGTGGTACATGGCCAGCACCGCATCATGTTGTGCCAGCAGGTCGGGCTGGAAGGCGGTATCCGCCGGCAGTGGGCCGGTGAGGGCCATACCCTGGCCGCGCAGGGCTTCCAGGGTGGGAATGATCACGTCCAGTTCCTCGCGGCCCAGGTGACCCCCTTCGCCGGCATGGGGATTGAGCCCGAGCACCAGAATACGGGGTTCATCAATGCGGTACTTGCCGATCAGGTCGTTGCGCAGAATGGTCAACGTGCGGGTCAGGCTGTCTGCGGTGATTGCCCGGGGCACCTGACTGAGTGGCAGATGGGTGGTGACCAGGGCCACGCGCAGTTCGCGGGCGGTGAGCATCATGACTACCCGGTCCACCCCGGCCTGCTCGGCGAGAAACTCGGTATGGCCGGTGAAGGCCGGGTCGGCCCCTTCGCAAATCACGTTCTTGGCCACCGGGGCGGTCACCATGGCCGCAAAGGTGTTGTCCAGGCAGCCATGGGCGGCGCGGGTCAGCAGGGTGAGCGTGCCGCTGGCGGTGGCCGGGTCCGGCTGGCCGGCAGTGACCGGCGCCCCAGCGGGGGTGTGCCATACCGGCAGGGTGCCGGGCGCCAATGGTTGCCCGGGTTGCCAGTCGGAGAGGGTGACCGTCAGGCCGAGCCGGGAGGCTCGGTCTTTCAGGACGTCACGGTCACCGATGGCAACCAGCGGGGCATCCGGGAAGGAGGCCGGCAGGGTCAGCACCAGGTCGGGGCCGATGCCTGCCGGGTCTCCGCAGGTGATGGCGATGGGACGCTCTGGCGTCAGACGTCCGGCGTCAGACGCCAGACTCATAAGCGGATATCCACGTAGGACTCGCTGCGCTGCTCCTGCAGCCAGGTTTCCAGCTCTTCTTCGAAGCGTCGTTTCTGCAGGGCCTGGGTGGCCTGCATACGGCGGAATTCCTCGCTCATGTCCGCATCGCGGGTAGCGTCCACGCGCAGGAAGTGCCAGCCGAACTGGCTTTCAAAGACCGGCGACAGTTCCCCCATCGGGGTATTGAGCATCATGTCCTCGAATTCCGGCACCATCTCGCCCTGGGTGATCCAGCCCAGTTCGCCGCCGTTGCGGGCGCTGCCCGGATCATCGGAATGTTCTGCGGCCACCGTGGCAAAGTCCTGCTTGCCCTCGGCAATGCTGTCATGCAGGCGAATGGCCTTGTCGCGGGCCTCCTCAGCACTGATCAGGGCGTCGGGTTTGATCAGAATGTGGCGGACCTGATACTGGGTGACCACTTTCTCGACACCGCCCTTGCGGTCCATCAGCTTGAGAATGTGGAAGCCGGCGCCGGAGCGCAGGGGCGGGGAAATCTCGCCCTTGTCCATGTCGATGGCAGTTTCCGCAAACAGGCTGGGCCACTGGGCCGCCGGGCGCCAGCCCAGGTCGCCCCCTTCCAGCGCCTTGGGGCCATCGGATTCGGCGGTGGCCAGCTGCTGGAAATCGCTGCCCTTGTTCAGCCGTTCCACAATGCCTTCGGCCTTCTGGCGGGCGGCCTGCACCACCTCCGGGCTGGCACCGGCAGGGACGCGCACCAGGATGTGCCCCAGACGAAAATCGGCTTCGAACATTTGCTTGCCCATTTCCGAGCTCAGGAAACGGTCCACTTCCCGGTCGGTAATGCGGATGCGCGACGCCACGCTGCGCTGTTGCAGACGGGAAATCAGCATGTCCTCACGGATCTGTTCACGGAACTGGGCCCAGTTGTAGCCATCCTGGCGCAGGGCGCCGGCGAAATCTTCCAGGGTCATGCCGTTCTGGCGGGCAATGCCGGCCAGGGCCTGGTTGAGGGTGGCGTCATCCACCTTGATACCGGCCCGGTCGGCGAGCTGCAGTTGCAGGCGCTCCAGGATCATGCGGTCGAGGACCTGCTCGCGCATCACCGCCGGGGGCGGCAGTGGCTGGCCCTTCTCCTGGAACTGCAGGGCAATGGTGTTGATGCGTTCATCCAGCTCGCTGGCCATGATGGCGCCGTCGTTGACCACGGCCACAATGCGATCGAGCATCTGCACCTTGGCATGGGACCAGACCGGCACCATCAGCGCGACCATGGTCAGCAGGCCAAGCAGAGTGTGTCTGGCGTGCAGGGTTGTCTTAATCATACTGTCTCCTGTATCCCGGAATACTGCGCTCCAGCAGGGCATCCACCTGGCCGCCGAAGCCACCCAGGCCGACCATCTGGATCTGTAACCAGATGGTGCTGTCCGCCTCCAGATCGCCGTCGCCGTCATCGTCCACCAGCTCCCGCTGACTCAGCAGGCGCAGTTTCCAGCAGCAATTGCGGTATTCGGCCCCGGCGATGGTTTCCAGAGTGCGCTTGTTTTCCAGGTCGTACATCCAGCGGCCCACCATGCGCCAGTGGCGATGTATTGGCAGGATGCCGCTGATTTCCGATTCGCGGATGTCGTCTTCGGGGCGGTCGTGATAACCCAGATTGACCACCCGGCGTTCCCGGTCGTTGTAACCGATCTGGAAGCTGGAGCGTTCCCGCTCGTTTTCTTCCAGATCCCATTGGGCTTCAGTGTAGAGGTACCAGTCGCGGGCAAAGTTCCATCGGGCGTCGCCCACCAGTGGTGTCTGGTCATCGGTGGGGTCTTCCACGGTCTGTTCGGTGGTTACCTTGCGATCTTCGAAGTAGAACCCCTGGGCCACCCGCAGCCGCAGCTGTTCCCGGCCGGTGGCATCATGGAGGAAACGGCTGGTCAGGCCCAGCGCCAGTTTTTCCTCATCGCCGATGCGGTCATAGCCGATAAAGCGGTTTTCCCGGAACAGGGAGTTGTAGGAAAAGGTGAGCTCGCGGCTGTCAAAGTTGGGCAGGAAGTCCTGATTCTTGTAGGCCACCTTGTTGACGAACAGACGCGGTTCCAGGGTCTGGGTGTAATCCTCGCCGAGCCAGCGGCTGGGGCGCTCGAAGAACAGACCGGAGTCCAGGCTGGCGCCCCAGGTAGTGATATCCGGATTGTCCTCGGCGTTGGCGTCCACGCTGTCCAGCTCATAACGGGTGTGATACAGCCGGGCGCGGGGTTCCAGATAGCCCCAGGGCTTCTGCAGGCGCAGGTTCAGGGCCGGGGCCGCGTGGGCGCGCAGGCCGGTGGCCTTGCCGCTGTCATCGGAACCGCTGCGCTCGAAGGAGGTGATGTCCGACAGCCACAGCCCCTTGAGAGGGCCATACAGGGTGGGATCGCCGGTGAGCTGCAGCTGGGGCAGGCGACGGTAGGGCAGGTCCTGATCCTCCAGGGTCGGGTCGATGGTCTGCCAGGACTGCATGCGCCCCAGTACCTGCCAGGTGCGACCGTAATAGCGGGCTTCCGCCAGTCGGGGCAGGTGCGTCTGGGAGCTGATCTCCAGACCGGTATCCAGATCCTTGAAGTAGAAGTCGTCCGACACATAGTTGAAGTCGGTCTTCAGGTTCCAGCGATTGATACTGCCCCGGTGGCTCCAGCGGGCCACCTGGCGGTCTTCATCATCAAACTTGCGGTCGTTGAACAGCACCCCGTAGCTGATGTCGCCTTCGCCCCAGGGCGTCAGATAGCGGAATTCGGAGTCCACCCCTTCGCCACGGCCATCAATAAAGCGGGGCCCGATGGTGGCATCCAGCTGTGGGTGGATGTTCACGTAGATCGGCTGGGTGATGTCCAGGCCGCCGCTGCTGTCGCCGATGGCGATGGTGGGGAACAGCAGGCCGGTCTTGCGCCGGTCATCAATGGGGAAGGTCAGCCAGGGCAGCCAGAAGATCGGCATGCTTTTGACTTTCAGCACCACATTGTTGGCTTCGCCCCAGCCCTTTTCCCGGTCCAGGAAAATCCGCTCCCCTTCCAGTGACCAGCCATTGGAGCCCGGCGCACAGGTGGTATAGGAGCCCCGGGTAATGGTAGTGGTGGTCTCATTGAGGAAGATGTAGTCGGCGCTGCCCCGGGCGGCGGTGTTGAACAGGGAATAGCGCACCCCCAGCAGGCTGCCTTCCTTGCGGCGGGTCTGGCCGCTCATGCTGGAGGCAATAAAAGTGGCCTGGTCACTTTCCAGGCGCATGCCGTTTTCCAGCTGGAACTTGCCCGTGGCCTGGTCCAGTTGGGCGCTGTCGGTGGTAATGCGGCTGCCGGGCTGTTCGATCAGCACGTCGCCATCCAGCTCGATCAGGCCATTCTGCGACATGGTGGAGTGGTCAGCGGTGACCACGGTGTCGCTGCCTTCCACAGGAATGCCCACGGCGGGGTTATAGTAGATGCCGCCACACCATTCCGGAATGCTGCGCTGTTGCACGGCGGGGAACGTGGCCATTTCTTCGCGGTCAACCCAGTTGAGGTCGTTGTCCGCGGTACTGGTGCCTGCCAGAAGCAGCAGGCCAGGGATCAGAATTCGTTGTACGGGCAGTGGCATCGGCTGCTCAGAACAGGTAAAAAGGCCGTTTTGCACCGCGCGGATAACTGGCGCGGTAAAAGCGGCAGTGTAATGGAACAAGGAAGGCAATGCAGCCTGATAAAAGTAATTCTCACGTAGATCTGCGTAAGCAGGCTCTCGATCAGTGGGTAAGCGCTCACATTGGCGCTGAGCTGGCGGGTGTGCCGGCCTCTGCGGACGCCAGCTTTCGCCGCTATTTCCGTTATCAGCACGATGGCCGCAGCCTGATCGCCATGGATGCGCCACCGGCCCAGGAAGATTGCCGCCCCTTTATTGATGTGGCCCGGCGTCTTCAGCGTGCCGGCCTGCATGTGCCGGAAATCGTCCATCAGGATCTGCAGCAGGGCTTCCTGCTGCTCACCGACATGGGCAATGAGACCTGGCTCACCGCCCTCAATGAGGGCAATGCGGATGCCTGGTACAGTGCCGCCATCGACACCCTGATTACCCAGCAATTGCATGCCGATATGTCCGGCTTGCCGGTCTATGACGAGGCCCTGCTGCAGCGGGAACTGGAGCTGTTCCCCCAGTGGTACCTGTTCCGCCATCGGGAAAAGGTGGTCACCGGCGAGCTGCGCCAGCGTCTGGACCGGGTGTTTACCGTGCTGATCGAATCGGCCCTGGCCCAGCCGCAGGTGTTCGTGCACCGGGACTACATGCCCCGCAACCTGATGGTGTCCGACCCCAACCCCGGGGTGCTGGACTTCCAGGACGCGGTGGCCGGGCCCATCAGTTATGACGTGATCAGCCTGTTCAAGGATGCCTTTATCAGCTGGCCGGAAGCGCGGGTGCTGGGCTGGCTGCGGGAGTATTTCGACAAGGCCACCGCCGCAGGCCTGCCGGTGCCGGCGGAGTTCGATACCTTCCTGCGCGATTGCGACCTGATGGGCGCCCAGCGCCACCTCAAGGTGATCGGCATCTTTGCGCGCATCTGCCACCGGGACGGCAAACCCAAATACCTGGGCGATGTGGCCCGGTTCTTTGCCTACCTGCGCACCGTCATCGCCCGCCGTCCGGAGCTGGCGGACCTGGAATGGATCCTGGATCAGCTCGAGGACAACGAGTGAAGGCGATGATCCTGGCCGCCGGCTACGGCAAGCGCATGCGGCCCCTCACCGATCACACCCCCAAGCCCCTTTTGCAGGCGGGGGGCAAGGCGCTGATCGAATACCACATCGAAAAACTGCGCGATGGGGGTATCGATTCCCTGGTGATCAACACCGGCTGGCTGGGCGACCGGCTGGCCGCCACCCTGGGCGATGGTCGGCGCTTTGGCATTCCCATCGTCTATTCCCATGAAGGTACCCCGCTGGAAACCGCTGGCGGCATTCGCCGGGCGCTGCCCTTGCTGGGGGATGCCCCCTTTGTGCTGGTCAACGGCGATATCTGGACCGACTTTGACCTGTCCCGGTTGGTGACCGAGCGGCCCGACCCGGTGCATCTGGTGTTGGTGGATAACCCGGACCACCATCCGGGTGGGGATTTTCATCTGACAGAAAGGGGCCGGGTGCGCGATAATGGCGAACCCAGGCTGACCTATGCGGGCATGGGGCGGTTCGATCCGGCCCTGTTCCGGGACCTGCCCGATGGCGAAGCGAAACTGGCGCCGCTGCTACGCGCCGCCATGGGCGATGATGCCGTCAGCGGTGAGCACCACCCGGGTCAATGGTGGGACATCGGCACCCCGGAACGCCTGGAGGAACTGGATCGGTTACTCAAGAGCCCCTGATCCAGCACCGAAAATGGTTTTGTAGGAGAGCGTCGCTGGCGGCGCGATCACTGGGTTTCGAGTTGCGAACAACGAGTGTCGAAAGGCCAAACCGGCGCTTTTGATTTTGCTTATCGCCACCCGAAACTCCTTACTCGCAACTGTCTTTACTGAGGAATCTTCATGCCCAAGCAGGATTATCTGATCGCCCCCTCCATTCTCGCGGCCAACTTCGCCCGTCTCGGGGAAGAATGCGATAACGTGCTGGCCGCCGGGGCGGACGTGATCCACTTCGACGTGATGGACAACCACTACGTGCCCAACCTGACCATCGGCCCCATGGTCTGCAAGGCCCTGCGCGACCACGGCATCACCGCCCCCATCGACGTGCACCTGATGGTCAGCCCGGTGGACGACCTGATCGGCATGTTCGCCGAGGCCGGCGCCAGCTACATCACCTTTCACCCGGAAGCCAGCCAGCACGTGGACCGTTCCCTGCAACTGATCAAAAGCCACGGCTGCAAGGCCGGCCTGGTGCTCAACCCGGCCACCCGTCCTGAATGCCTGGAATACGTCATGGACAAGCTGGACATGATCCTGCTCATGAGCGTGAACCCGGGCTTCGGTGGCCAGAAGTTCATCCCCTCCACCCTGGACAAGACCCGCGCCGTGCGCCAGATGATCGATGCCAGCGGCTACGACATCCGCCTGGAAGTGGACGGCGGCGTCTCCGAAAAGAACATCCGTGACGTGGCCGCCGCCGGCGCCGACACCTTCGTGGCCGGCTCCGCCATCTTCGGCAAGGACGACTACGCCGCCGTCATCCAGCAAATGCGCGAGGAGCTGGCGCAGGCCTGAGGGCCTACACCGCTCAGGAGGGAACCGAATGGCCCTGCCACTGCCTTATCCCTCCATGCGCTACGCGACTCTGCTATTCACCTGTCTGATGCTCCTGCTGGCCGGCTGTGCCAGCAGGTCGCCCGTTGCCCCGGAATCCATGACCGAGGCTCCGGCGGCAATCCGTGCCAAGCAGAAAGCCAGCTCAGGCAATAGCGCCCCGGATTTGCAGGCCCAGCAGGAAATGGATGCACTGGTGGCAGACGTCATGGCCGAAGTGCCACCCCTGCGCGTGTCCCTGGAAGCCCAGCACGAAGACTGGAAAGGCGTCCCCTACCGCTACGGCGGCTTGAGTCCTCGCGGCGTGGACTGCTCCGGCTTCGTCTATCTCACCTTCCTGTCCCGCCTGGGCATGGAAGTGCCGCGCACCACCACCGAACTGCTGCAAAGCGGCGAAAAGGTCAAACGTGACGAGATTCAGGTGGGCGATCTGGTGTTCTTCCGCACCGGCCCCGGCAACCGCCATGTAGGCATCTACATGGGCAACGGCGATTTCTTGCATGCGTCCTCCAGCCAGGGCGTCATGACGTCCTCCCTGAGTAATCCTTATTGGCATCGTCGTTTCTGGCAGGCTCGGCGGTTAGCCGGTTTGTAATACGCGCCATCTCGTGCGCGCCAGGCGTTACCGCACCTAACCCCTCTGCCAAACGAGTAGGGTGCACTGAGCCTAAGGCGAACTGCACCATTTCCCGCCCATTCGGTGCAGTTCGCCCAAGGCTCAGTGCACCCTACGCAAACCGTAATCCCTCCGTTGCACCCGAAGCGACCAGCTTATTGTCGGCCTGTTATTTGGGGATTTCGCCGCCCGTTTTTCACCCGCGCGCAAGTTGAATTTGTAGGATATGGCTGACATATTTTTGTAAGTTGCTGAGTTAGTGTTGTTTTTAGAAGAGGGCGGTGGGGCTTTGTATTTGCTGGGCGATGCACGGAGCAAGACCTGACCCCAATGGACTGACCCTTCTGCATAAATTGAGAGTTTTAGGTAATGAAGCTGCTCATGAGGTAAAAGCTCATAATTCAATGCAGCTAGAGCTGGCGATGCAAATCATAGAGCACATGCTTGATGGCACATATGTGATACCAGCTAGAGTCAAGAGTGTTTTTTAAAGTTGCCAAGGGGGTGATGGTCGCCGTTAGGATTGCGCGGTAATAGGATCAGGCCTTGTATCGGGCACTTAATTGCAGCATCAAGACCTGACCCCTAATGATGCTCATAGCGGGTCTCTAATGATGTGGCGTTGGCTGAAATGGGGTGCGTGTCATAGTGGATCGGGTGGTAAGTTGTGTTGAGGATGTTTGAATTTATCTATTTTCCCGAGATGTGCACAGGAAGTTTGCTAAATATAGCACCAGTTTTACGGCTGCTGTTCGTTAAATGTAATTGATAAAAGAGTGATAACGGTGCAGAAAGAAAAAAGGTATGTAAGAACGCGTTTCTCTGCAGATGTGTTGGATAAAGCCGTCACGGTATTCAAAGACATTGCTGAGAAATCCGGGAATGAAATCCATGTAGAGCGCTACAAAGTCGAGCATGATGATGCAGAATGGCAGCATAGTGTGCTGGATGAGTTTCTGGCTGACTATCGCAGATATGGAAAGGATGCACAGGTTACAGTAAGTGGTTCTGGGGTGTCACTTTTCGTTCTTGTTATATCAAGAAATACTAGTGTTGCCGTTGAGGCCATTGAACGTGGTGATGTTGAGAAAATATTCGGTATTTTTGAAGGTAACCTAAAAGAAAGTCATCTTGATGAAGTAGAAAGTTCAGAAGGGAAAGATCCGAAAGAAGTGACTGAAACGAGAAGCGTTAGAATATCTGATAAGATAATTACATTAAGAAATATTCAATCATTAGGAGATGTGTTGCTAGAAATTTGCAAAAAGGAGGGGGCGAACTTGGTTATTGGGATGTGACATTTAAAGTTGACTGTGAGAATGCAACTTTCGAAAGCGGTAGCCTTGATATTTTTGATGCAGAGAAATCAATTATTACAAAAAAAATAGTAAGGGGGGGTTGCTCTAGAGGCTAGTAATTTTAGAGCGCGTTCGAGAATCGATATTATTCTTACTCATGGAGATGATGACTACAGAAATTTAATCTCTATACGTGGGGCTGAATCGAATTGGGTGAATGGAACTTTAAAATCTTTGGAGGAGACTGTTGCTGGATTTAAGCCGCAAAGTAATATAATTAAGAAAAATAAGATTAAGCTTGGTGTTTTGGCAGCTTTCAGTATTGGTTCAATAATTTTGTATTTGATTTCATTCATTGCCGATCCTTCGACTGATTCTGGAAGTGAACCAGGAAAGCTGGCTGAAAAAATTTTACTATTGCCTTTTGGTGTTTTTTTTATCAAGTACTTAATTGCTTTTTTGCTGGGTTTGATGCCTGCATTTTTTCTAATGGATAAGCTGCAGGCGTTGTGGCCGTCAGTAGAGTTGCAAGTGGGGCCAGATCATCTGCGAATCGAAAATAGTCGTAGGCTTTGGCTGGCAAACTTCTTTGTCATTGGGGTTTTTCCGCTATTAATTTCAGCACTTTACGATTTTCTAAAGTTACTAGTAAAATCATTCCATTAAAGTAATGAAATTAATAGAAGGTTTGACACGGGGTCAGGTCTTGCCCAGTGCCCCAAGTAGAATAAATTGATGCGTGTCATCGATTTTTTTCTATTTTTTCGTAAGATTCTATTTTTGGAGAATTTTTTTGTTAGATAATGGCTACAATAATGGATTGTCGGAAGATGTTTATAAAACCTCGTCAAGGTTGCTTATGAATCATGCTGAAATGGAGTATTCGGAGCTTTGTGAGACATGGCGAGATTTGGAAAGAAAGGCGCAAGGAACTATCGCTATAGCTGGGATTTTTGCTGCAGGAATTGTCGGGGTTTTGAGGTTGTCTTCAGTTCCTGATGGATTGTTGATGGTTTTTCTTGTTCTTTCATTTCTTTGTCTAATTATTTCAATAATTCAGGCAATATTAACCCTGTTCGTTTCTGAGGTGATTTGCATTGAATGTTCAGTAGATGTTATTGACGATGCCGAGAGTATATTTTTGTCGGGTGATGACGAAGAGGCGAAGGGCTGTATTCGAAGATTTGTAATGAATCGACTTGTTCACTGGAAAGACGCGATTGAGAGTTTGGATTCGGCAAATAGAAAGAAAGCTGGATCGCTAGAATTGGCCCAGCGGTTTTTGTTGGCTTCGGTTGTTTTTTATGCCTTTGTGTTTCTTGAAGGAGTGGTGAATATCTAATCATTCAAGATAAAGGCGGTTATAAGCAATGGGGTCAGGTCCCCCATTTCCCAAAGCGTTCGGCAATCAGCCCTCTGAAAGCTTCCCCAAAGCCCGACTAAGATTGTCCCGCGCTGACGCTTCCAGCCGCTCCCTCAACTCAGCCGTGTGATAAATCACATCCTGATCCAGAAAACTCCGCAACACCACACTACGCCCTTTCCGAAACGCCGCCTCCGGCACAAAGTCATACTCCTGCCGAATCCACCCTTCATACCGGTCATACAATTCCGCATCTGCCCCAAGAATACTCAGGTCGATATCCTGTAGCAGGGCCATGTCTGGGTCCGTGGGTGGGTGCGGGTGGATGGTGGTCAGGATGAGTTCGTGTACTCGGGCGCGCTGTTGGTCGGTCAGCGTGCAGTCGGCAAACTGCTGGGCAAACCAGTCGGCACTGCGGGCCTCGTTATCGCTGGCGCGGGGATCGTAAATCACATCGTGGGCCCACAGGGCCAGTTCCAGGCAGAGAGGATCTGCGGCGAGTTGTCGGTAGTAGTCCAGCCAGGCCAGGCAGGCGGCGATGTGGTCCAGGGTGTGGTAGTGGCGATGGGGTTCGTTGTAGTGGGTGGCGAGTTGTTGCCAGGTGTGGTCCGGGTCAGGCAGTAGCGGGGCGACGGTGGTGCGCCATCGTTGTCGCATAGCTGACGCGGTGGTCATCCCGCTTCCTCTAACGGCTTGCCGTCTTCATCCACAAAACGCACATCCCGCACGGTGAGGGGCTGGCCTTGCTGGTTCTGGACGGTGACCGGGGCCAGCGGTTCGCCGGTCTGGCGGTCCACCAGCTGCATGGTGTCCTTTTCCCCGTTCCAGCGTTCGCTCCACTGGCGCAGGGCGGTGACTACCGTAAACAGGTCGCGGCCCTTGTCGGTGAGGCGGTATTCGTAGCGCTTGCCGTGCTCGCCCACGTCCACGCGCACCATGACGCCGTTGTCCACCAGCCGGGTCAGGCGGTTGCAGAGGATGTTCTTGGCGATGCCCAGGTTGTGCTGGAAATCCACAAAGCGGCGGGTGCCCAGCATGGCCTGCTTGACCACCAGCAGGGACCACCAGTCACCAACCTCATTGAGGGCGCAGGCCACCGAGCAGCCCATTTCATCGAAGCGTTTGCGTGTCATGGGTGGCATTGTACGCCAGAAAGGTTGCAAAACGAAACCAAATAAGGTTTTATTACGCAACCAAATTGATGGCCGTCGATTGATGGCCTCGCTGATTCTGTTGTTTTTTTATCGCGTTCCCTTGAGCGCCAGAGTGAAACAAAATTCGGGAGAGTAACAATGAGTGGTTCCCTGGACAGTCTGCTGCGCCCTTTTGCGCACAAATCCCTGAACCTGCGTAACCGGGTGGCCATGGCCCCCATGACCCGCACCTTCTCGCCGGGCTATGTGCCCAATGACGAGGTGGTGGGGTACTACCGCCGCCGTGCCGAGGGTGAGGTGGGCCTGATCATCACCGAAGGCACCTTTGTGGGCCACAAGGCGGCCAACGGCTATGAGCGGGTGCCGGCCATTTATGGCGATGCCGCCATGGCGGGCTGGAAGAAGGTGGTGGATGCGGTCCACGAGGCCGGTGGCCAGATCATCCCGCAGCTCTGGCATGTGGGCTCGGTGCGCAAGCCCGGGATTGGTCCGGACAAGGACGTGCCCGGGCATTCGCCGTCCGGCCTGTTCAAGCCGGGCAAGGAAAATGGCCACGCCATGACCCAGGAGGATATCCAGGACGTGGTGCGCGCCTTTGCGGATTCCGCCCGGGCCGCCAAAGCGGTGGGCTTTGACGGGGTAGAGATTCATGGTGCCCACGGCTATCTGCTGGACCAGTTCTTCTGGGAAGGCACCAACCAGCGCGATGACGAGTACGGTGGCTCCATCGAGAACCGGGCCCGGTTCTCGATGGAGCCACCGTACTCGTCATCGCGCTGGTTGGTGCCTTCCCAGAAGAACTGGTCCAGCAGATAGCCGTGGGCACCATGAATCTCTACCCCGTCAAAGCCCACCGCTTTGGCGGCCCGGGCGGAATCCGCAAAGGCGCGCACCACGTCCTGGATATCCTCCTGGGTCATGGCGTGGCCATTTTCCTTGCCCGGCTTGAACAGGCCGGACGGCGAATGCCCGGGCACGTCCTTGTCCGGACCAATCCCGGGCTTGCGCACCGAGCCCACATGCCAGAGCTGCGGGATGATCTGGCCACCGGCCTCGTGGACCGCATCCACCACCTTCTTCCAGCCCGCCATGGCGGCATCGCCATAAATGGCCGGCACCCGCTCATAGCCGTTGGCCGCCTTGTGGCCCACAAAGGTGCCTTCGGTGATGATCAGGCCCACCTCACCCTCGGCACGGCGGCGGTAGTACCCCACCACCTCGTCATTGGGCACATAGCCCGGCGAGAAGGTGCGGGTCATGGGGGCCATGGCCACCCGGTTACGCAGGTTCAGGGATTTGTGCGCAAAAGGGCGCAGCAGACTGTCCAGGGAACCACTCATTGTTACTCTCCCGAATTTTGTTTCACTCTGGCGCTCAAGGGAACGCGATAAAAAAACAACAGAATCAGCGAGGCCATCAATCGACGGCCATCAATTTGGTTGCGTAATAAAACCTTATTTGGTTTCGTTTTGCAACCTTTCTGGCGTACAATGCCACCCATGACACGCAAACGCTTCGATGAAATGGGCTGCTCGGTGGCCTGCGCCCTCAATGAGGTTGGTGACTGGTGGTCCCTGCTGGTGGTCAAGCAGGCCATGCTGGGCACCCGCCGCTTTGTGGATTTCCAGCACAACCTGGGCATCGCCAAGAACATCCTCTGCAACCGCCTGACCCGGCTGGTGGACAACGGCGTCATGGTGCGCGTGGACGTGGGCGAGCACGGCAAGCGCTACGAATACCGCCTCACCGACAAGGGCCGCGACCTGTTTACGGTAGTCACCGCCCTGCGCCAGTGGAGCGAACGCTGGAACGGGGAAAAGGACACCATGCAGCTGGTGGACCGCCAGACCGGCGAACCGCTGGCCCCGGTCACCGTCCAGAACCAGCAAGGCCAGCCCCTCACCGTGCGGGATGTGCGTTTTGTGGATGAAGACGGCAAGCCGTTAGAGGAAGCGGGATGACCACCGCGTCAGCTATGCGACAACGATGGCGCACCACCGTCGCCCCGCTACTGCCTGACCCGGACCACACCTGGCAACAACTCGCCACCCACTACAACGAACCCCATCGCCACTACCACACCCTGGACCACATCGCCGCCTGCCTGGCCTGGCTGGACTACTACCGACAACTCGCCGCAGATCCTCTCTGCCTGGAACTGGCCCTGTGGGCCCACGATGTGATTTACGATCCCCGCGCCAGCGATAACGAGGCCCGCAGTGCCGACTGGTTTGCCCAGCAGTTTGCCGACTGCACGCTGACCGACCAACAGCGCGCCCGAGTACACGAACTCATCCTGACCACCATCCACCCGCACCCACCCACGGACCCAGACATGGCCCTGCTACAGGATATCGACCTGAGTATTCTTGGGGCAGATGCGGAATTGTATGACCGGTATGAAGGGTGGATTCGGCAGGAGTATGACTTTGTGCCGGAGGCGGCGTTTCGGAAAGGGCGTAGTGTGGTGTTGCGGAGTTTTCTGGATCAGGATGTGATTTATCACACGGCTGAGTTGAGGGAGCGGCTGGAAGCGTCAGCGCGGGACAATCTTAGTCGGGCTTTGGGGAAGCTTTCAGAGGGCTGATTGCCGAACGCTTTGGGAAATGGGGGACCTGACCCCATTGCTTATAACCGCCTTTATCTTGAATGATTAGATATTCACCACTCCTTCAAGAAACACAAAGGCATAAAAAACAACCGAAGCCAACAAAAACCGCTGGGCCAATTCTAGCGATCCAGCTTTCTTTCTATTTGCCGAATCCAAACTCTCAATCGCGTCTTTCCAGTGAACAAGTCGATTCATTACAAATCTTCGAATACAGCCCTTCGCCTCTTCGTCATCACCCGACAAAAATATACTCTCGGCATCGTCAATAACATCTACTGAACATTCAATGCAAATCACCTCAGAAACGAACAGGGTTAATATTGCCTGAATTATTGAAATAATTAGACAAAGAAATGAAAGAACAAGAAAAACCATCAACAATCCATCAGGAACTGAAGACAACCTCAAAACCCCGACAATTCCTGCAGCAAAAATCCCAGCTATAGCGATAGTTCCTTGCGCCTTTCTTTCCAAATCTCGCCATGTCTCACAAAGCTCCGAATACTCCATTTCAGCATGATTCATAAGCAACCTTGACGAGGTTTTATAAACATCTTCCGACAATCCATTATTGTAGCCATTATCTAACAAAAAAATTCTCCAAAAATAGAATCTTACGAAAAAATAGAAAAAAATCGATGACACGCATCAATTTATTCTACTTGGGGCACTGGGCAAGACCTGACCCCGTGTCAAACCTTCTATTAATTTCATTACTTTAATGGAATGATTTTACTAGTAACTTTAGAAAATCGTAAAGTGCTGAAATTAATAGCGGAAAAACCCCAATGACAAAGAAGTTTGCCAGCCAAAGCCTACGACTATTTTCGATTCGCAGATGATCTGGCCCCACTTGCAACTCTACTGACGGCCACAACGCCTGCAGCTTATCCATTAGAAAAAATGCAGGCATCAAACCCAGCAAAAAAGCAATTAAGTACTTGATAAAAAAAACACCAAAAGGCAATAGTAAAATTTTTTCAGCCAGCTTTCCTGGTTCACTTCCAGAATCAGTCGAAGGATCGGCAATGAATGAAATCAAATACAAAATTATTGAACCAATACTGAAAGCTGCCAAAACACCAAGCTTAATCTTATTTTTCTTAATTATATTACTTTGCGGCTTAAATCCAGCAACAGTCTCCTCCAAAGATTTTAAAGTTCCATTCACCCAATTCGATTCAGCCCCACGTATAGAGATTAAATTTCTGTAGTCATCATCTCCATGAGTAAGAATAATATCGATTCTCGAACGCGCTCTAAAATTACTAGCCTCTAGAGCAACCCCCCCTTACTATTTTTTTTGTAATAATTGATTTCTCTGCATCAAAAATATCAAGGCTACCGCTTTCGAAAGTTGCATTCTCACAGTCAACTTTAAATGTCACATCCCAATAACCAAGTTCGCCCCCTCCTTTTTGCAAATTTCTAGCAACACATCTCCTAATGATTGAATATTTCTTAATGTAATTATCTTATCAGATATTCTAACGCTTCTCGTTTCAGTCACTTCTTTCGGATCTTTCCCTTCTGAACTTTCTACTTCATCAAGATGACTTTCTTTTAGGTTACCTTCAAAAATACCGAATATTTTCTCAACATCACCACGTTCAATGGCCTCAACGGCAACACTAGTATTTCTTGATATAACAAGAACGAAAAGTGACACCCCAGAACCACTTACTGTAACCTGTGCATCCTTTCCATATCTGCGATAGTCAGCCAGAAACTCATCCAGCACACTATGCTGCCATTCTGCATCATCATGCTCGACTTTGTAGCGCTCTACATGGATTTCATTCCCGGATTTCTCAGCAATGTCTTTGAATACCGTGACGGCTTTATCCAACACATCTGCAGAGAAACGCGTTCTTACATACCTTTTTTCTTTCTGCACCGTTATCACTCTTTTATCAATTACATTTAACGAACAGCAGCCGTAAAACTGGTGCTATATTTAGCAAACTTCCTGTGCACATCTCGGGAAAATAGATAAATTCAAACATCCTCAACACAACTTACCACCCGATCCACTATGACACGCACCCCATTTCAGCCAACGCCACATCATTAGAGACCCGCTATGAGCATCATTAGGGGTCAGGTCTTGATGCTGCAATTAAGTGCCCGATACAAGGCCTGATCCTATTACCGCGCAATCCTAACGGCGACCATCACCCCCTTGGCAACTTTAAAAAACACTCTTGACTCTAGCTGGTATCACATATGTGCCATCAAGCATGTGCTCTATGATTTGCATCGCCAGCTCTAGCTGCATTGAATTATGAGCTTTTACCTCATGAGCAGCTTCATTACCTAAAACTCTCAATTTATGCAGAAGGGTCAGTCCATTGGGGTCAGGTCTTGCTCCGTGCATCGCCCAGCAAATACAAAGCCCCACCGCCCTCTTCTAAAAACAACACTAACTCAGCAACTTACAAAAATATGTCAGCCATATCCTACAAATTCAACTTGCGCGCGGGTGAAAAACGGGCGGCGAAATCCCCAAATAACAGGCCGACAATAAGCTGGTCGCTTCGGGTGCAACGGAGGGATTACGGTTTGCGTAGGGTGCACTGAGCCTTGGGCGAACTGCACCGAATGGGCGGGAAATGGTGCAGTTCGCCTTAGGCTCAGTGCACCCTACTCGTTTGGCAGAGGGGTTAGGTGCGGTAACGCCTGGCGCGCACGAGATGGCGCGTATTACAAACCGGCTAACCGCCGAGCCTGCCAGAAACGACGATGCCAATAAGGATTACTCAGGGAGGACGTCATGACGCCCTGGCTGGAGGACGCATGCAAGAAATCGCCGTTGCCCATGTAGATGCCTACATGGCGGTTGCCGGGGCCGGTGCGGAAGAACACCAGATCGCCCACCTGAATCTCGTCACGTTTGACCTTTTCGCCGCTTTGCAGCAGTTCGGTGGTGGTGCGCGGCACTTCCATGCCCAGGCGGGACAGGAAGGTGAGATAGACGAAGCCGGAGCAGTCCACGCCGCGAGGACTCAAGCCGCCGTAGCGGTAGGGGACGCCTTTCCAGTCTTCGTGCTGGGCTTCCAGGGACACGCGCAGGGGTGGCACTTCGGCCATGACGTCTGCCACCAGTGCATCCATTTCCTGCTGGGCCTGCAAATCCGGGGCGCTATTGCCTGAGCTGGCTTTCTGCTTGGCACGGATTGCCGCCGGAGCCTCGGTCATGGATTCCGGGGCAACGGGCGACCTGCTGGCACAGCCGGCCAGCAGGAGCATCAGACAGGTGAATAGCAGAGTCGCGTAGCGCATGGAGGGATAAGGCAGTGGCAGGGCCATTCGGTTCCCTCCTGAGCGGTGTAGGCCCTCAGGCCTGCGCCAGCTCCTCGCGCATTTGCTGGATGACGGCGGCGTAGTCGTCCTTGCCGAAGATGGCGGAGCCGGCCACGAAGGTGTCGGCGCCGGCGGCGGCCACGTCACGGATGTTCTTTTCGGAGACGCCGCCGTCCACTTCCAGGCGGATGTCGTAGCCGCTGGCATCGATCATCTGGCGCACGGCGCGGGTCTTGTCCAGGGTGGAGGGGATGAACTTCTGGCCACCGAAGCCCGGGTTCACGCTCATGAGCAGGATCATGTCCAGCTTGTCCATGACGTATTCCAGGCATTCAGGACGGGTGGCCGGGTTGAGCACCAGGCCGGCCTTGCAGCCGTGGCTTTTGATCAGTTGCAGGGAACGGTCCACGTGCTGGCTGGCTTCCGGGTGAAAGGTGATGTAGCTGGCGCCGGCCTCGGCGAACATGCCGATCAGGTCGTCCACCGGGCTGACCATCAGGTGCACGTCGATGGGGGCGGTGATGCCGTGGTCGCGCAGGGCCTTGCAGACCATGGGGCCGATGGTCAGGTTGGGCACGTAGTGGTTGTCCATCACGTCGAAGTGGATCACGTCCGCCCCGGCGGCCAGCACGTTATCGCATTCTTCCCCGAGACGGGCGAAGTTGGCCGCGAGAATGGAGGGGGCGATCAGATAATCCTGCTTGGGCATGAAGATTCCTCAGTAAAGACAGTTGCGAGTAAGGAGTTTCGGGTGGCGATAAGCAAAATCAAAAGCGCCGGTTTGGCCTTTCGACACTCGTTGTTCGCAACTCGAAACCCAGTGATCGCGCCGCCAGCGACGCTCTCCTACAAAACCATTTTCGGTGCTGGATCAGGGGCTCTTGAGTAACCGATCCAGTTCCTCCAGGCGTTCCGGGGTGCCGATGTCCCACCATTGACCCGGGTGGTGCTCACCGCTGACGGCATCATCGCCCATGGCGGCGCGTAGCAGCGGCGCCAGTTTCGCTTCGCCATCGGGCAGGTCCCGGAACAGGGCCGGATCGAACCGCCCCATGCCCGCATAGGTCAGCCTGGGTTCGCCATTATCGCGCACCCGGCCCCTTTCTGTCAGATGAAAATCCCCACCCGGATGGTGGTCCGGGTTATCCACCAACACCAGATGCACCGGGTCGGGCCGCTCGGTCACCAACCGGGACAGGTCAAAGTCGGTCCAGATATCGCCGTTGACCAGCACAAAGGGGGCATCCCCCAGCAAGGGCAGCGCCCGGCGAATGCCGCCAGCGGTTTCCAGCGGGGTACCTTCATGGGAATAGACGATGGGAATGCCAAAGCGCCGACCATCGCCCAGGGTGGCGGCCAGCCGGTCGCCCAGCCAGCCGGTGTTGATCACCAGGGAATCGATACCCCCATCGCGCAGTTTTTCGATGTGGTATTCGATCAGCGCCTTGCCCCCCGCCTGCAAAAGGGGCTTGGGGGTGTGATCGGTGAGGGGCCGCATGCGCTTGCCGTAGCCGGCGGCCAGGATCATCGCCTTCACTCGTTGTCCTCGAGCTGATCCAGGATCCATTCCAGGTCCGCCAGCTCCGGACGGCGGGCGATGACGGTGCGCAGGTAGGCAAAGAACCGGGCCACATCGCCCAGGTATTTGGGTTTGCCGTCCCGGTGGCAGATGCGCGCAAAGATGCCGATCACCTTGAGGTGGCGCTGGGCGCCCATCAGGTCGCAATCGCGCAGGAAGGTATCGAACTCCGCCGGCACCGGCAGGCCTGCGGCGGTGGCCTTGTCGAAATACTCCCGCAGCCAGCCCAGCACCCGCGCTTCCGGCCAGCTGATAAAGGCATCCTTGAACAGGCTGATCACGTCATAACTGATGGGCCCGGCCACCGCGTCCTGGAAGTCCAGCACCCCGGGGTTGGGGTCGGACACCATCAGGTTGCGGGGCATGTAGTCCCGGTGCACGAACACCTGCGGCTGGGCCAGGGCCGATTCGATCAGCACGGTAAACACCCGGTCCAGACGCTGGCGCAGCTCGCCGGTGACCACCTTTTCCCGATGGCGGAACAGGTACCACTGGGGGAACAGCTCCAGTTCCCGCTGCAGCAGGGCCTCGTCATAGACCGGCAAGCCGGACATATCGGCATGCAATTGCTGGGTAATCAGGGTGTCGATGGCGGCACTGTACCAGGCATCCGCATTGCCCTCATTGAGGGCGGTGAGCCAGGTCTCATTGCCCATGTCGGTGAGCAGCAGGAAGCCCTGCTGCAGATCCTGATGGACGATTTCCGGCACATGCAGGCCGGCACGCTGAAGACGCCGGGCCACATCAATAAAGGGGCGGCAATCTTCCTGGGCCGGTGGCGCATCCATGGCGATCAGGCTGCGGCCATCGTGCTGATAACGGAAATAGCGGCGAAAGCTGGCGTCCGCAGAGGCCGGCACACCCGCCAGCTCAGCGCCAATGTGAGCGCTTACCCACTGATCGAGAGCCTGCTTACGCAGATCTACGTGAGAATTACTTTTATCAGGCTGCATTGCCTTCCTTGTTCCATTACACTGCCGCTTTTACCGCGCCAGTTATCCGCGCGGTGCAAAACGGCCTTTTTACCTGTTCTGAGCAGCCGATGCCACTGCCCGTACAACGAATTCTGATCCCTGGCCTGCTGCTTCTGGCAGGCACCAGTACCGCGGACAACGACCTCAACTGGGTTGACCGCGAAGAAATGGCCACGTTCCCCGCCGTGCAACAGCGCAGCATTCCGGAATGGTGTGGCGGCATCTACTATAACCCCGCCGTGGGCATTCCTGTGGAAGGCAGCGACACCGTGGTCACCGCTGACCACTCCACCATGTCGCAGAATGGCCTGATCGAGCTGGATGGCGACGTGCTGATCGAACAGCCCGGCAGCCGCATTACCACCGACAGCGCCCAACTGGACCAGGCCACGGGCAAGTTCCAGCTGGAAAACGGCATGCGCCTGGAAAGTGACCAGGCCACTTTTATTGCCTCCAGCATGAGCGGCCAGACCCGCCGCAAGGAAGGCAGCCTGCTGGGGGTGCGCTATTCCCTGTTCAACACCGCCGCCCGGGGCAGCGCCGACTACATCTTCCTCAATGAGACCACCACTACCATTACCCGGGGCTCCTATACCACCTGTGCGCCGGGCTCCAATGGCTGGTCACTGGAAGGGGAGCGGATTTTCCTGGACCGGGAAAAGGGCTGGGGCGAAGCCAACAATGTGGTGCTGAAAGTCAAAAGCATGCCGATCTTCTGGCTGCCCTGGCTGACCTTCCCCATTGATGACCGGCGCAAGACCGGCCTGCTGTTCCCCACCATCGCCATCGGCGACAGCAGCGGCGGCCTGGACATCACCCAGCCGATCTACGTGAACATCCACCCACAGCTGGATGCCACCATCGGGCCCCGCTTTATTGATGGCCGTGGCGAAGGGGTGGACTCCGAATTCCGCTATCTGACGCCCTGGGGCGAAGGCGACATCAGCTACGGGGTGCTGTTCAACGACCGCAAGTTTGATGATGAAGACCGCCAGGTGGCCCGCTGGAGCCACCGGGGCAGTATCAATCGCTGGAACCTGAAGACCGACTTCAACTATGTGTCGGACGACTTCTACTTCAAGGATCTGGATACCGGTCTGGAGATCAGCTCCCAGACGCACCTGCCCCGACTGGCGGAAGCCCGCTATTACGGTCGCACCTGGCAGGTACTGGGGCGCATGCAGTCCTGGCAGACCATCGACCCGACCCTGGAGGATCAGGACCTGCCCTACCGTCGCCTGCCCCAGCTGCAGCTCACCGGCGATCCCACCCTGTATGGCCCTCTCAAGGGGCTGTGGCTGTCGGACATCACCTCCTTCGAGCGCAGCGGTTCCGATGACAGCGGCAAGGCCACCGGCCTGCGCGCCCACGCGGCCCCGGCCCTGAACCTGCGCCTGCAGAAGCCCTGGGGCTATCTGGAACCCCGCGCCCGGCTGTATCACACCCGTTATGAGCTGGACAGCGTGGACGCCAACGCCGAGGACAATCCGGATATCACTACCTGGGGCGCCAGCCTGGACTCCGGTCTGTTCTTCGAGCGCCCCAGCCGCTGGCTCGGCGAGGATTACACCCAGACCCTGGAACCGCGTCTGTTCGTCAACAAGGTGGCCTACAAGAATCAGGACTTCCTGCCCAACTTTGACAGCCGCGAGCTCACCTTTTCCTACAACTCCCTGTTCCGGGAAAACCGCTTTATCGGCTATGACCGCATCGGCGATGAGGAAAAACTGGCGCTGGGCCTGACCAGCCGTTTCCTCCATGATGCCACCGGCCGGGAACAGCTGCGGCTGCGGGTGGCCCAGGGGTTCTACTTCGAAGATCGCAAGGTAACCACCGAACAGACCGTGGAAGACCCCACCGATGACCAGACACCACTGGTGGGCGACGCCCGATGGAACTTTGCCCGCGACTGGTACCTCTACACTGAAGCCCAATGGGATCTGGAAGAAAACGAGCGGGAACGCTCCAGCTTCCAGATCGGTTACAACGACCGGGAACGCCGGGTGGTCAATCTGGGTTATCACGACCGCCCCGAAGACGACATCCGCGAATCGGAAATCAGCGGCATCCTGCCAATACATCGCCACTGGCGCATGGTGGGCCGCTGGATGTACGACCTGGAAAACAAGCGCACTCTGGAAACCATCGCCGGGGCCGAATACCGCAATTGCTGCTGGAAACTGCGCCTGCTGAGTCAGCGGGAGCTGGTGGACGATGACGGCGACGGCGATCTGGAGGCGGACAGCACCATCTGGTTACAGATCCAGATGGTCGGCCTGGGTGGCTTCGGCGGCCAGGTGGATGCCCTGCTGGAGCGCAGTATTCCGGGATACAGGAGACAGTATGATTAAGACAACCCTGCACGCCAGACACACTCTGCTTGGCCTGCTGACCATGGTCGCGCTGATGGTGCCGGTCTGGTCCCATGCCAAGGTGCAGATGCTCGATCGCATTGTGGCCGTGGTCAACGACGGCGCCATCATGGCCAGCGAGCTGGATGAACGCATCAACACCATTGCCCTGCAGTTCCAGGAGAAGGGCCAGCCACTGCCGCCCCCGGCGGTGATGCGCGAGCAGGTCCTCGACCGCATGATCCTGGAGCGCCTGCAACTGCAGCTCGCCGACCGGGCCGGTATCAAGGTGGATGACGCCACCCTCAACCAGGCCCTGGCCGGCATTGCCCGCCAGAACGGCATGACCCTGGAAGATTTCGCCGGCGCCCTGCGCCAGGATGGCTACAACTGGGCCCAGTTCCGTGAACAGATCCGTGAGGACATGCTGATTTCCCGTCTGCAACAGCGCAGCGTGGCGTCGCGCATCCGCATTACCGACCGGGAAGTGGACCGTTTCCTGAGCTCGGAAATGGGCAAGCAAATGTTCGAAGCCGATTTTCGTCTGGGGCACATCCTGGTGCGCGTCCCTGCCGGTGCCAGCCCGGAGGTGGTGCAGGCCGCCCGCCAGAAGGCCGAAGGCATTGTGGAACGGCTGAACAAGGGCAGCGATTTCCAGCAGCTGGCCACCGCCGAATCCGATGGCCCCAAGGCGCTGGAAGGGGGCGACCTGGGCTGGCGCCCGGCGGCCCAGTGGCCCAGCCTGTTTGCGGAAACTGCCATCGACATGGACAAGGGCGAGATTTCCCCGCCCCTGCGCTCCGGCGCCGGCTTCCACATTCTCAAGCTGATGGACCGCAAGGGCGGTGTCGAGAAAGTGGTCACCCAGTATCAGGTCCGCCACATTCTGATCAAACCCGACGCCCTGATCAGTGCTGAGGAGGCCCGCGACAAGGCCATTCGCCTGCATGACAGCATTGCCGAGGGCAAGCAGGACTTTGCCACGGTGGCCGCAGAACATTCCGATGATCCGGGCAGCGCCCGCAACGGCGGCGAACTGGGCTGGATCACCCAGGGCGAGATGGTGCCGGAATTCGAGGACATGATGCTCAATACCCCGATGGGGGAACTGTCGCCGGTCTTTGAAAGCCAGTTCGGCTGGCACTTCCTGCGCGTGGACGCTACCCGCGATGCGGACATGAGCGAGGAATTCCGCCGTATGCAGGCCACCCAGGCCCTGCAGAAACGACGCTTCGAAGAAGAGCTGGAAACCTGGCTGCAGGAGCAGCGCAGCGAGTCCTACGTGGATATCCGCTTATGAGTCTGGCGTCTGACGCCGGACGTCTGACGCCAGAGCGTCCCATCGCCATCACCTGCGGAGACCCGGCAGGCATCGGCCCCGACCTGGTGCTGACCCTGCCGGCCTCCTTCCCGGATGCCCCGCTGGTTGCCATCGGTGACCGTGACGTCCTGAAAGACCGAGCCTCCCGGCTCGGCCTGACGGTCACCCTCTCCGACTGGCAACCCGGGCAACCATTGGCGCCCGGCACCCTGCCGGTATGGCACACCCCCGCTGGGGCGCCGGTCACTGCCGGCCAGCCGGACCCGGCCACCGCCAGCGGCACGCTCACCCTGCTGACCCGCGCCGCCCATGGCTGCCTGGACAACACCTTTGCGGCCATGGTGACCGCCCCGGTGGCCAAGAACGTGATTTGCGAAGGGGCCGACCCGGCCTTCACCGGCCATACCGAGTTTCTCGCCGAGCAGGCCGGGGTGGACCGGGTAGTCATGATGCTCACCGCCCGCGAACTGCGCGTGGCCCTGGTCACCACCCATCTGCCACTCAGTCAGGTGCCCCGGGCAATCACCGCAGACAGCCTGACCCGCACGTTGACCATTCTGCGCAACGACCTGATCGGCAAGTACCGCATTGATGAACCCCGTATTCTGGTGCTCGGGCTCAATCCCCATGCCGGCGAAGGGGGTCACCTGGGCCGCGAGGAACTGGACGTGATCATTCCCACCCTGGAAGCCCTGCGCGGCCAGGGTATGGCCCTCACCGGCCCACTGCCGGCGGATACCGCCTTCCAGCCCGACCTGCTGGCACAACATGATGCGGTGCTGGCCATGTACCACGATCAGGGTTTGCCCGTCCTCAAGTACGCCGGCTTTGGCGAAGCCATCAACATTACCCTGGGGCTGCCCTTTATCCGCACCTCGGTGGATCATGGCACCGCTTTCGACCTGGCTGGCACCGGCACGGCCAAGGCCGGCAGCCTGATCGCCGCCACCCGACTCGCTCTGGAGCTTGCCGCCACATGACAGAACATCGCACCCGCAAACGTTTCGGCCAGCACTTCCTGCATGACCGCAACCTGGTGGACCGCATGGTGCGCACCCTGGGGCTGCAGCAGGACGACACCCTGGTGGAAATCGGCCCCGGCCGTGGCGCACTTACCTACCCGCTGCTGGAAGAGATACCTCACCTGCACGTGGTGGAACTGGACCGGGACCTGATTGCCCTGCTGCGCCAGGAAAACAGCCCGGATCGCCTGACCATCCATGAAAGCGATGCCCTGCGCTTCGACTTCCGCACCCTGAAACCGGCGGACAAGCCGCTGCGGGTCATCGGCAACCTGCCCTACAACATTTCCACCCCGCTGATCTTCCACCTGCTCAGCCAGGCGGACGCCATCAGCGACATGACCTTCATGTTGCAGAAGGAAGTGGTGGACCGGCTCACCGCCAGCCCCGGCACCCGGGACTGGGGGCGCCTGTCGATCATGGTCCAGTACCATTGTCAGGCGGACTATCTGTTCTTTGTGCCACCGGGCGCCTTCAGCCCCCCGCCCAAGGTGGATTCCGCCGTGGTGCGCCTGATTCCCCACGCCAGCCCGCCCCATCCGGCAAACGATGAAGAGCACCTGCGCCGACTGGTGGCCCAGGCCTTCACTCAACGACGCAAGGCCATCCGCAATAGTCTAAAATCCCAGGTAACGCTGGAGCAGTTCGAACAGGCAGGCATCGACGCCGGTCTGCGCCCGGACCAGCTCACCGTGGCGGACTATGTGACCCTGGCCAATCTCACCTGCCCCGGGGCAGGCAACGCCTAACGGGCCACTCTGTCACGTCAGCGCCCGCCGGGTAACCGGCATCGGGTGGCATCACCCTTCAGCGAGAATCACATCAACGGAGCAATCATGAGCCCGCGCCACAATATTCAGGTCTCGGTGGAAACCGAATTCCTTGCCGATCAGAGCGATCCGGACAGCCAGCGCTGGGTGTTTGCCTATCACATCACCATTCGCAATGAAGGCACCGTCAGTGCCCGCCTGCTCACCCGCCACTGGGTGATCACCGACGGCGAGGACCGTGTCCAGGAAGTCCACGGCGAAGGCGTTATCGGCGAACAGCCCCATATCGCGCCGGGCCAGACATTTTCCTATACCAGCGGCGCCATCCTGGAAACCGAGGTTGGCAGTATGCGCGGCAGTTACCAGATGATTGGAGAAGATGGCACTCACTTCGATGCAGAAATCCCCATGTTCACCCTGGCGGTGCCCCATGCACTGCATTAACCCCGGCATCCAAGGCGGAGGCAACTCTTGAGCGATTACGCCATCGGCGATCTGCAGGGCTGCCTGGCGCCGTTCGACTGCCTGCTGGAGCGGATCGGATTTAATGCCGATCGTGACCGGCTGTTCCTGGCCGGCGATCTGGTCAATCGGGGGCCGGACTCTCTGGGGACCCTGCGCCGTGTTTACGCGCTACGCGATAATGTGCATACGGTATTGGGCAATCACGACCTGCATCTGCTGGCCGTGGCCCAGGGGAGCACCGACAGCCGTCGCAAGGACACTCTCACGGATATCCTCGAGGCCCCTGACCGCAACGCCCTGCTGGGCTGGCTGCAGGATTGTCCGTTACTGATTGATATCCCGGAACACCAGGCAGTGATGACCCATGCGGGCATTCCGCCACTGTGGACACTGTCGCAAGCCCGGGAGCGGGCCCGGGAAGTGGAGCAGGTACTGCGTGGGCCACAGGTAGGCGAATATTTTGCCCACATGTACGGCAACCAGCCGGCCGGCTGGGACGACGCGCTGCAAGGCCCGGAGCGCTGGCGCGTCATCACCAATCACTTTACCCGCATGCGTTTTGTGAACCTGGCCGGCGAACTGGATCTGGCCACCAAGGGGGAAGCCGATGCCCCCCCAGCGGGCTTTATGCCCTGGTTCCAGCACCCGGATCGTCAGGTGACGGATACCCGTATCCTGTTTGGCCACTGGGCGGCACTGGAAGGCAATACCCACGTGGCCGGCGTCGACGCCCTGGATACCGGCTGTGTCTGGGGTGGCAGCCTCACCGCCTTGCGCCTGGACGACCTGACCCGCTTCGCCTGTCACTGCTGATCCCCGGCACCGGCAGGCAAGGCCCTGCCGGCTGCATTCCGTCCTTCCGTTTCCCCCTTGTGACCGACCGCCTCCCGGCCTGTCAGACATTCGCCACACTTCGTCCTTTTTCTGCAAAAAAAAATTTCCTTCCGCTTTGACTTCATCGGCCGTTTGGCTACATGCTAAAGACGTGACTGCACGGTCAGCCCTGCGCACACGAATCCCCATTTTCATTTTTTATTTACACGACTTTTTTTATTAATGAGAAAAGTGATCAAGGCATCTACCAAGGATACGTACCCCATGTAGTTTTGTTGTGACCATTGTTGGTTCCGCCAGGAGGAAGCAGGCATGAGCATTATCAGCCACTACCAGGCCCGGTTTGAGAGCACCCAGCAGGAAGAGATGTCGCTGGAAGAATACCTGGAGCTGTGCAAGCGCGATCCCAGCGCCTACGCCACCGCCCCCGAACGCATGCTCATGGCCATCGGCGAGCCGGAGATGGTCGACACTGCCAAGGACCCCCGCCTGTCACGCATCTTCTCCAACAAGGTCATCCGTCGTTACCCTGCCTTCGACGAGTTCTACGGCCTGGAAGAGGTCATCGAGAATATCGTCAGCTACTTCCGCCATGCGGCCCAGGGGCTGGAAGAAAAGAAACAGATTCTGTATCTGCTGGGCCCGGTGGGGGGCGGCAAATCTTCCCTGGCGGAAAAGCTCAAGGCGCTGATGCAGAAAGTGCCCTTCTACGCCATCAAGGGCTCCCCGGTGAACGACTCTCCCCTGTCCCTGTTTGATCCGGAGGAAGATGCTCCCATCCTGGAAGAGGAATACGGCATCCCACGCCGCTATATCCGCACCATCATGTCTCCCTGGGCGGTAAAACGGTTACATGAATTCGGCGGCGATATCAGCCAGTTCCGGGTGGTCAAACGGTATCCTTCGATTCTGGATCAGGTGGGCGTGGCCAAGACCGAGCCGGGCGACGAGAACAACCAGGACATTTCGGCCCTGGTGGGCAAGGTGGACATCCGCAAGCTGGAAGACTTCTCCCAGGATGATCCGGATGCCTACTCCTTCTCCGGCGGGCTGTGCCGGGCCAATCAGGGTATTCTGGAATTCGTGGAGATGTTCAAGGCACCGATCAAGGTGCTGCATCCATTGCTGACAGCAACCCAGGAAGGCAATTACAACGGCACGGAACACATGGGCGCGATTCCCTTCGACGGGATCGTTCTGGCCCACTCCAATGAAGCAGAGTGGCATACCTTCAAGAACAACAAGAACAACGAGGCCTTTATCGACCGGGTCTATATCGTCAAGGTGCCTTACTGCCTGCGTGTCACCGAAGAAATGCAGATTTACGAAAAGCTGCTGCGCAATTCCAGTCTGCGCGACGCCCATTGCGCACCGGATACCCTGCACATGCTGGCCCAGTTCTCGACCCTGACTCGCCTCAAGGAACCGGAGAATTCCAGCATCTACTCCAAGATGCGGGTCTATGATGGTGAGAACCTGAAGGATGTGGATCCCCACGCCAAGTCGATTCAGGAATACCACGACATGGCCGGTGTGGATGAAGGCATGAACGGCCTCTCCACCCGCTTCGCGTTCAAGATTCTGTCCAAGGTATTCAACTACGATCACTCCGAGGTGGCCGCCAACCCGGTACACCTGATTCATGTACTGGAACAACGCATCGATCAGGAGCAATTCCCCCAGGACCGTCAGGAGCAATACCGGAGATTCATCAAGGAATACCTGGTACCCCGCTACGTGGAATTTATCGGCAAGGAAATCCAGACCGCTTACCTGGAGTCCTACTCCGAATATGGCCAGAACATCTTCGACCGCTACGTGACCTATGCCGATTTCTGGATTCAGGACCAGGAATTCCGCGACCCGGACACGGGAGAAATTTTCGATCGCCAGGCTCTCAACGAAGACCTGGAAAAGATCGAAAAACCGGCGGGCATTTCCAACCCCAAGGACTTCCGCAACGAGGTGGTCAACTTCGTACTCCGCGCCCGCGCCAACAATCACGGCAAGAACCCGAGCTGGCTCAGCTACCAAAAGCTCCGCGACGTGATCGAGAAGAAAATGTTCTCCAACACGGAGGACCTGCTGCCGGTGATTTCCTTCAATGCCAAGGGCAGCGAAGACGACCAGCGCAAGCACAACAATTTCGTGCAACGCATGGTCTCCCGCGGCTACACGGAAAAGCAGGTACGCCTGCTGTCGGAATGGTATCTGCGGGTACGCAAGGCGCAGTAGAACGCTGTAGGAGCGCCGCTTGAGGCGCAAACCAGCTGTGCCAATTCGCGCCTCAAGCGGCGCTCCTACAATGCCGCCGGTGAAGTCGGGAGAAGCGAATGAGCTACATCATTGATCGCCGCCTGAACGACAAGCGCAAGAGCACCGTCAATCGCCAGCGCTTTTTGCGTCGTTATCGCAAGCATATCCGTGAAGCGGTCAACGATGCCGTCAACCGTCGTTCCATCAAGGACATGGAACAGGGCGAGCGCATCAGCATCCCTCGCAAGGACCTGTCCGAGCCCATCTTCCACCATGGCCCTGGCGGCCAGCGCAGCATTGTTCATCCCGGCAACAAGGAATTTCATCAGGGTGACCGGATTGCTCGCCCGGAAGGCGGAGGCGGCCAGGGTTCCGGCGATGGCCAGGCCAGCAATCAGGGGGACGGCGAGGACGCCTTCGCCTTTGAAATCGACAAACAGGAGTTTCTCAACTTCCTGTTTGAAGATCTGGAGCTGCCCAATCTGGTAAAACGCCATATGGAAGGTGCCCAGACCTTCCAGACCAAACATGGTGGCATTGTCAGCCAGGGCATGCCCGCCAAGATCAATATTGTCCGCTCCATGCGCCAGGCATCCATGCGACGCCGGGCGCTCACCGCCGCCACGCGCCGCCGTATCCGGGACCTGAAAGCAGAGCGCGAGGCGCTTTTGCAACAGGACCAGTCACCACAACGCCAGGCACGCCTGCAGGAACTGGACGAGCAGATTGCCAAACTGGAGCGGCGGGTGGAACGCATCCCGTTTCTGGATACCGTGGACCTTCGCTTCAACCATCATGTCAAAGTGCCGGTGCCGGTGAGTCGCGCCGTCATGTTCTGCATCATGGATGTGTCCGGTTCCATGAATCAGGACATGAAAGATCTGGCCAAACGCTTCTTCCTGCTGCTGTATCTGTTTCTGCAACGCAATTACGAAAAGATCGAGGTGGTGTTTATCCGCCACCACACCAGCGCCAAGGAAGTGGATGAAGAAGAGTTTTTCTATTCCCGGGAGACCGGCGGCACCATTGTCTCCAGTGCCCTGAAACTCACCCGCGATATCATCAATGACCGTTACCCGGTGACGGAATGGAATATCTATGCGGCCCAGGCCTCCGACGGCGACAACTGGAACGACGACTCCCCCGCCTGCGCCAAACTGATTGAGGAAGAACTGCTCCCCAAACTGCAGTACTTCTCCTACGTGGAAGTGATGCCACGGGCTCACCAGGCCCTCTGGGATCATTACCAGAACATCATGGCAAAGCACCCCGCCGCCTTCTCCATGGCACAGATTGATGAGCCCGGTGAGATCTACCCGGTCTTCCGGCACCTTTTCAAGAAACGCATGGAGGATGCATGAGCCGCTATCTCTCCGAAGGGTCCGACTGGGATTTCGAACTGCTGGCACGCTATGACGAGGCTATCGCCGATATCGCCCACAATAAATATGGCCTGGATACTTACCCCAATCAGATCGAGGTCATTTCCTCCGAGCAGATGATGGACGCCTACTCCTCGGTGGGCATGCCGGTGGGTTACAACCACTGGTCCTTCGGCAAGCAATTCGTGGAGGTGGAAGGCCGCTATCGGCGAGGGCAGATGGGGCTGGCCTATGAGATCGTCATCAACTCCGACCCCTGCATTGCTTACCTGATGGAAGAAAACAGTATCGCCATGCAGGCCCTGGTGATTGCTCATGCCAGCTACGGACACAACTCTTTTTTCAAGAACAATTACCTGTTCAAGACCTGGACCGATGCCTCGTCCATCATTGATTACCTGGTATTCGCACGAAACTATATCGCCGATTGCGAAATGCGCCACGGTGTTACAGCCGTGGAAGAGACTCTGGATTCCTGTCATGCCCTGATGAACTACGGCGTGGACCGCTACAAACGCCCTTCTCCGATTTCTGCCATCGAAGAAAAGCGGCGCCAGCGCGAACGGGAAGAGTCCCTGCAGAAACAGGTATCTGAATTATGGCGTACCTTCCCCCAGTTGCAGCCCGCCACTCAGCTGCGCGAGCAGAGCGATACCTTTCCCGCGGAACCGCAGGAAAATCTGCTCTATTTTCTGGAGAAAAATGCCCCACTGCTAAAACCCTGGCAGCGGGAGATCATCCGCATCGTGCGCAAGATGGCCCAGTATTTCTATCCCCAACGCCAGACCAAGGTCATGAACGAGGGCTGGGCCTGCCTGTGGCACTACACCCTGCTCAATGATCTCTACGACAAGGGTCTGGTCACCGATGGTTTCATGCTGGAGTTTCTGCAGAATCACAGCCAGGTGATCTATCAGCCCCCGTTCACGGCGCCCTTCTACAGCGGCATGAACCCCTATGCGCTGGGCTTCAACATGTTCCAGGATATCCGTCGCATCTGCGAAAACCCGGATGACGAGGACCGGGAATGGTTCCCGGAGATTGCCGGCTCCGACTGGGTGGAAACCGTGAAATTTGCCATGGAAAGCTTCAAGGACGAAAGCTTCATTCAGCAGTTCCTGTCACCGCGACTTATCCGCTACTTCAAGTTCTTTCAGATCGACGATGATGACCGCAACGATTATGTAGAGGTGGCCGCCATTCATAATGAACAGGGCTACCGCAAGGTCCGCGACGCCCTGGCCGAGCAGTACAACCTGAGCATTCAGGAACCCAACATCCAGATCGTGCGCGCCAACGTCCATGGTGACCGGGCCCTGACCCTGCGCCACCAGCGCAGCAGCGGCCGGCCCCTGGATGACGACAGCGCCCGGGAAGTCCTCCGCCACCTGCATCGCCTGTGGAAATTCGACGTGCACCTGGAAAGCGTGGAGAACGGCACCGTAGTCAGCCATCACAGCATGCCGCCGGAGCCGGCTCCTGCCGTTTCTTCGTAACCCATAGCCTGTGCCGCAAGACGGAACGGCAAAGGTCGCGGCCATCAGGAAACCCCGCAACAACCAGAATGTGCAGGGTGCACTGAGCCCAAGCGAACTACACCAACCCAGGGCCGCAGCGGAGCCATTCGCTTGCGCCCAGTGCACCCTGAAAGTGCCGCTTACTCAAAACATCCAAAATCGTTCGAGCCGCGTTGCCACTTTCAACTTTCCACTTGAAACTGCTTTATCTGTCGCCGCACCTGATGATCCCCCAGCAAAAACAGGGATAACGCCAGCACAATCACCCCCGCGCCGATCAGGACCATGCTCCCCAGCTTTTCACCATTGAGCAGATTACCCAGCGTCAGCGCCAACACCGGCGTAATCAGGGTCACCAGGGCCACCGTGGCAGCAGGCAGCCGCGACAGAATCTGAAAATAGCAGTAGAAGCCCAGCAGGGAACCGAACACGGCCAGATAAATAATCGCGGAGAGCCCGCGCAGATCACCGCTATACGCAAAGGTCTGACCGGCAATCAACATGGCGACCCCATAGCAAGGCAATGACAGAATTAGCCCGCCCACGGTTTGCTGCATGGGCTGCAAACCGGCGGCGACCCGCTGGACGGCAATACCGCTACCGGCAAACAGGGTTACCGCGGACAACATCCACACGAGTCCACTGCCCCGCTCACCCAGCGCTGCCCCTCCCAACAGCCCGGCCAGGCTCTCATCAAACACCAGTGCCAGCCCCAACAGGCCGAGCAAACAAGCGCTCCAGTGCCAGCCGTTCAGGCGAACGCTGCCCGGCAGGCTCTGCATCATCAAACCGGAGATCAATGGTGCCAGGCCAAAAATCACGGAAATCAGCCCGGAGGGCAAAGAGGTCGCCGCCATGTAACTGCATGCCATGGCTCCGAATATGCCCGGTAAGGCAACGGTATAACTCAGCAGGGCGCGGCCATGCAGGGGCAATGTCTGACGTTTCCAGCTCAACCACAACATCCCCAGCAGCGCAGCAATCGCCATACGCACCCCGGCCGCCGCCAGCGGCGCCATGGCGTCACCACTCCATTTAATCCCCAGCGGTGTCGTCGCCCACACCGCTACCACGATCAAATATGCTGCCAGGGTAGGCATGTCGTTCTCCTTGATTAAGAGCAGCGAGTCCCGAGAATCGAGTTTCGAAAACCTAAAAACACGCATGCTTAAAGCTTTTCGCAACTCGAAACTCGTGCCTCGCAACTAAAGATCGACCTGCAACCCCCAAAACGAAAAAAGGCCGCAGGTCAGGGACACTGCGGCCTTTTGCAAAACTGAAACTATCAGTCACACAGCCGCGATCCCTGCGCACGCCATTTGCGTGCACAGCGGTCTGCGACCAGCATGTGTAGTTTCAGTACGATAGAAAGCATGCGACCATTCTGTCCAAGATAACGAGAGCGCACAAGATGAAAATTTATCTGGTGGGTGGCGCCGTGCGGGATGCGTTACTGGGACTCCCGGTAACCGAAAGAGACTGGGTTGTCGTCGGCGCGACTCCCGACGACATGCAGGCCAGGGGGTTCCGCCCGGTGGGCCAGGACTTCCCCGTCTTTCTGCATCCGAAAACCCAGGAGGAATACGCCCTGGCACGGACTGAGCGCAAGTCTGGCCACGGTTATGGCGGTTTCACCTTTCACGCGGCACCGGACGTCAGTCTCGAGGATGATCTGGTGCGTCGTGATCTGACCATCAATGCCATGGCCCGGGAAGAGGGGGGCCGGGTGGTTGATCCTTTCAACGGTCGCATTGATCTCAAAGCGCGCCTGTTACGCCATGTCTCACCGGCCTTTGCCGAAGATCCCTTGCGTGTATTGCGGGTGGCCCGGTTTGCCGCGCGCTACCACTGGCTGGGATTCCGGGTGGCCGATGACACCCTGGCCTTGATGCGACAACTGGCTGACAGCGGCGAGCTGGATTACCTGGTGCCGGAACGGGTCTGGAAGGAAACCAGCCGGGCGCTGATGGAGCGGGACCCGCAGGTCTTTTTTCAGGTATTGCATGCCTGCGGCGCACTGAAAGTGCTGCTACCGGAACTGGCGGCTCTGGATGGCGTGCCGCAACCGGAACAACACCATCCGGAAGTGGACACCCTGGTGCACCAATGGCTGTGTCTGGAACAGGCCAGTCGACTGAACCTGCCGTTGACGGCACGTTACGCGGTCCTCTGCCACGATCTGGGCAAGGGCAAGACGCCCAAGGAAGAATGGCCCCGACATATCGCCCACGAAATCCGCAGCGCGCGGCTGGCGAAAACCGTGTCAAAGCGCTGGCGCGTCCCCAAAGACGCCGCCACCCTGGCGGCTCTGGTGGCGGAATACCATACCCACTGTCACCGGGCGCTGGAGCTCAAGCCCGCCACGGTCTGGAAGCTGCTGAAGACGCTGGATGTGGTCCGTCGCCCGGAACGGCTGGAGGAGTTTCTGCTCGCCTGCGAAGCGGATGCCCGCGGTCGTACCGGACTGGAAGACCGCCCCTATCCCCAGGTGGATTACCTGCGCGGCGCGGCACAGGCCGTCAGGAATATTGATGTGGCAGCGCTGCGCAAAGAGGGCAATGAGGGGCCGGCACTGGGCGAGGCCATTGAGAAGGCCCGCATTCACGCACTCTCCCACTACAAAAGTGAGTTTAAAAAGACATGGCAGATTCCGTCGCCCTGATCACCGGCAGCGCCCGTCGCATTGGCGCAGAAATCGTTCGCACTCTGCACCGCAACGGCATGCGGGTCATCATTCATTATCGCAACAGTGCCGATGACGCTCGGGCACTGGCTGACAGCCTGAACGCAGAACGGGCGGACAGCGCCGCCCTGCTACAGGCGGATCTGGACCAGCCTGATCAGGTGCGCCAGCTGGCAGCCGATGCCCTGGCTTGCTTCGGCCGTATGGACATGCTGGTTAACAATGCCTCCAGCTTTTACCCGACCCCCGTCGATCAGGCCGATGATGCCGACTGGGACAGGCTGGTTCACAGCAACCTGCGTGCGCCGTTTATCCTGAGCCAGAAGCTGGCACCGGCATTGAGCGAACGACATGGCAGCATTGTGAATATTGTGGATGTGTACGCGGAAAAACCGCTGCAACACCATACTCTGTATTGCATGGCCAAGGCCGGCCTTGCCATGATGACACGCAGCCTGGCCCGGGAACTGGGCCCGGATATTCGCGTCAACGGCGTGTCCCCCGGCCCCATCCTGTGGCCGGAAGCCGGGCAGATGAATCAGCAGGACATCCAGGATGCCACCGCACTGAAACGGTGCGGCACGCCCCAGGACATCGCTGAGACGGTATGGTGGCTCGGCACCCAGGCGCCGTTCGTCACTGGCCAGATTCTGGCGGTGGACGGCGGGCGCTCACTGACACTGCAAGGAAGCTAACCACCACTGATTAGGGGAAACCATGAAGGGAATCATGACACTACTGCTCGTACTGCCGCTTATTGCCAACGCGGAGGTATATCGCTGGCAGGACGCAGAGGGCAACTGGCACTTTGGTGATCAGCCCCCCCAGGAGCAGCACGAGAAAATGGATATCAAGGCACCCCCCAAAATCGGCCAGGGTGATCGCGTCAGGGAAATCAACGAGCGCGCCCTGCGGCTTCGCCAGAGTGAGAAAGCAGAACAGCGCGAACAGGCATCCGAACAACGGGAACAGCAGGACGCTATCGCCAGACAATGCAAGGAAGCCAGGGCAAAATTGAAACGACTGCACGGCCGTTTCGTCTATCAGGATGAGGACGGCAAGGTCACCCACCCCACGCTGGATCAGGTTGAAAAGGACAAGGAAGAGGTACGTCAGTGGATTCAAAGAAACTGCAATTCCTGATCCGCACCGGTTTCAGCGCCGCGGTCCTGATCAGCTCACTGGCAGCCCACGGGGACATCTTCCAGTGGCGAGACGAGAACGGCAAACTGCACTTTGGCGATCGGCCGCCGGAGCAACTGGAGAGCCAGAAGGTTACCCCCAGGACCTCGCCGGTTATCCAGGAACTGGAAATCTCCCAGCTACGCAAGGACTTCACCCTGCCCGGGGAACTTCACGACAGGACCCTGGAAGCGATTCGCTTCATCTACCGGCGCTACCGCAACGATTTCGGACTGGACTTGCACGGCACCGCCCAAGTAAACCTTTATCTGTTCGAACATCAGGCGGATTTCCGTCAATGGATGGAGGATCGTATCGGCTCCAGCAACGCCCACTATGCCGGCGTCTTTATACCTGCCAGTAATGAAGTGGCGGTCTGGCGCTGGGGAAACGATCAGCAAGTCGCACAGACAATTCTCCATGAAAGCAGTCACGTGCTGCTTTACCAGCTCTCTCCGGCGTCACCGGTCTGGCTCCATGAGGGGCTCGCCCAATATTTTCAGACCCTGCAGGTGCAGCCCGATGGGCGCCTGAAAGTGGAAGCGCTGGCCGATGCCCAGGCCCGCATTCGTCAATGGATGGATGAAGGGCGGCTGATTACCCTGCGCCAGTATCTGTCTCTGGATGACAGGCAGTGGCGACGCATGGCCCATCAACTTGATGCCATTCCCTATACCGTGGCCTGGGCCACCACCGCTTTCCTGATGTCCAAGCCGGTAGGCCGCAGCACCTTGCGCAAACTGTTACAGGAACTGGAAAAAACCGACCGCCGCCCCACCCTGCAACGAATCGACCAGATCTATCCGGGGGGACTGACACGACTGGAATATGACTTTTTCCGCTGGGCACAGAGCGACATGACCCCGCACTGGTATTGAAAGAAGCAACAAGCCACAAGCTTCAAGCTGCAACGCGGGAGAGATTCAGTAAAACGATTCCCGCCCAGCCCCGCGAACACAGGTTCGGCGCCCCACAAAACTGGCTACAAAGCCACTGCAGGAACGGAGCGCAGCGGAGTAACGCACGTAGTGCAGTGCGGCCCGAAGGGTGAGCGCAGCGAATAATACCTCTTGAGGGACGAATCCGAGCCTGGGCGAGGCGACAGAGATCCTGGTGCCAGCCATTCTTTTCTGAAACCTGTCGAGCTCTGAGATTCCTGATCACCCTGCGGGCGATTTCCGCGCAAGCGCGGTTCGCACCTCAAGAGGTACTCCTACAGGCGGCTTCGTAGGTATCTCGGAACTTGAGGAACTTTCCAGTCTTCCCCTCTCCAATCGAGCGTAGCTCGTAGCTCGCAACTACGCTTCCAACTCCACCACCCACAATGCCTGCCCGGCAAAATCCGACTCTTCCAGCAACTGCCGGTAGGGCTTGCCGATTTCCGGGTGAAATGCATCGGGAGCCAGGTCCACCAGGGGTTTGAGAACGAAGGCGTGTTTGAGGATTTCGTCACGGGGCAGTTGCACCCCGTCGATCTCGCCGGTGAGATCGTTATAAGTGAGGATGTCGATATCCAGGGTCCGGCTAGAGAATTTCTTTTCCCCACGCACCCGACCATGGTCTTTCTCGATATCCCGCAACACGGCGGCAAGCTCGCCCACCGGCAGGGTGGTATCAATACCCACCACCAGGTTGTAGAAGGCATCGCCGGAAAAACCCACCGCCTCGCTTTCATAGACCGGGCTGATCGCCAACCTGCCGAAGGCAGCAGCCAGTGCCTGCAGGCCGGAACGAATATTGTGCGCCCGGTCGATATTGGAGCCCAGACTCAGATACACCCGGGCGGTTTGATCCTTATTACCCATTGGGTTTTTGACCCCTCTCGATAATCACACCCACATCCCGCGACCCACGCAGAGCTCCAGGCTTGCTCAGCCGCAGTTTCAACCAGGGCACATTGAATTCGCCGATCACCAACTGGGCCACGTTTTCCGCCAGGGTTTCCACCAGCTGGAATTCACTGCCTTCGATAAACGCGATCACACGCTTGCCAATAGCCTTGTAATCCAGCGCATCGTCAATGTGATCAGACGCTGCGCCCTTGCGGATATCCGCTGCCATTTCCAGATCCAGGCTGACAGTCTGACGAATGCGCCGCTCCCAGTCGAAAATCCCGATCACGGTATCCACTTTCAAATCATTGATATAAACAATGTCCATACTCGCCCTCTTGGCGCAGGTTTCACGGGAAAGCGACTTTCCACCTGCATGAATCCCACTTTGGGTAATCAGATGTTACGCTTGCAACGCAGGCAGGCGTGTCGCCATGTGTACAATAAATGCCTGCCAAGCATGCAGAAGTCGCCACCCCGGCGATGTGAAGGGAGATTATAGCCGGTGCAAGCAGGGACATTACAGGACGTGTGGTTTTGGCTGCTGCCATTGTGTGCAGCCGGCTATCTGATGGGCTCCATTTCCAGCGCGATTCTGGTGTGCCGACTGTTCGGCTACCCGGACCCGCGCACCCAGGGCTCCAACAACCCCGGTGCCACCAATGTGCTGCGTATTGGCGGTAAGCCCGCCGCGGCGCTCACGTTACTGGGCGATGTGCTGAAAGGGGTGATCCCGGTAGTGCTGGCCCGCTATCTGGACATGGGACCCTTCGTGGCCGCGCTAGTGGGCACCTTCGCCTTTCTCGGCCATCTGTTCCCGGTGTTTTTCCACTTCCAGGGCGGCAAGGGCGTGGCCACGGCCTTCGGGCTGTTGTTTGCCCTGCACTGGCCCAGCGGCCTGGTGGCCGGCGTCGTCTGGCTGCTGGTGTTCGCTCTCACCCGCATCTCTTCCCTGGCCTCATTAAGCGCCTTCGTGGTGGCCCCGGCCTGTATTTTCGCCTGGCTACCCCAGGCCTTCTGGCCCATGCTGGCACTGTCCCTGGTGATGATCCTGCGCCACCGCAGCAACCTGCAAAAACTGCTGCGCGGGGAAGAACTGGGGTTCAGGAAGAAAGACTAGCCCCTCACCGTAGGAGCGTCGCTGGCGGCGCGATACCCCAACATCTGAAAGGCGGATTTACCACAGAGGGCACAGAGATCACTGAGGGAAAGACAGGTTTTTCTCTCTGTGCTCTGTGCCCTCTGTGGTGAGGAGCGCTTTTGATCCTGGTCTTTTATCGCGCCGCGAGCGACGCTCCTACGGCAAGGTGGTAGTTGGCCGCCTAGAGTGAGGCCAGTTCCGTCAGCGGCCAGCGTGGTCGGACCTTGATGGGCAGCTCGGCACTCTCCCCGGCCTGCAGGCGCAGGGCGCCGGCAAAAGCGATCATGGCGCCGTTATCGGTGCAGTACTGGGGCGCGGGATAAAACACACGTACCCCTCGCTTTTCCATCTGCTCTGCCAGCTTGGCACGTAATGCCCGATTGGCGCTCACTCCGCCGGCCATCACCAAGCGCTTGTCACCGGTCTGCTCCACCGCCCGGCGGCACTTGATCACCAGGGTATCCACCGCGGCCTCTTCGAACGCCAGGGCGATATCTGCCTGGTCCTGCTCGCTGAGAGCGTCCTTGCCGCCCAGATCGTTGATGGTGTTGAGCGTAAACGTTTTCAGGCCGGAAAAGCTCATGTCCAGGCCGGGGCGGTCAGTCATGGGCCGCGGGAAACGGAACCGGCCCGGCGTCCCTTTCTCCGCCAGGGCAGCAATACGCGGGCCGCCGGGGTAGCCCAATCCCATCATCTTGGCGGCCTTATCGAAGGCTTCGCCGGCGGCATCATCCACGGATTCGCCCAGAATGGCGTAATCCCCCAGGGAGCGCGCTTCCAGCAACAGGCTATGCCCGCCACTGACCAGCAGTGCCACAAAGGGAAACGACGGGGCATCCGGCTCCAGCAGGGGGGCCAGCAAATGGCCTTCCATATGGTGGACTTCCACGGCGGGGACACCCCAGCCAAAGGCCAGCGACCGGGCCACGCCGGCCCCTACCAGCAGGGCTCCAGCCAGGCCGGGACCGGCCGTATAGGCGATGCCATCAAGCTGATCCGGGGTGGTAGCGGCTTCCGCCATGACCTGTTTTACCAGGGGCAGTACCCGCTGCACATGATCGCGACTGGCCAGCTCCGGGACCACGCCACCAAAACGGGCATGCATCTCCACCTGGCTGTACAGGGCCTGCCCCAGCAGACCGGCGTCGGAGTCGTAAATCGCCACCCCGGTCTCGTCGCAGCTTGATTCGATACCCAATACACGCATGTTGCTCACCCCTTGAAATCCGGGCGCCATGATAGCGCCAGACGCCCGGATTTGCATTTCTTCCCGACTCAGGTAGAATCCCCGCCCTCGCCGCACCCGGGACCACCTGAGCCCGCGGCGAATCCATATAACCCAAAGACTTTTAGGAAGGTGATTCTTCATGCCTCAGGTGAAGGTGAAAGAAGGCGAACCGTTTGATGTGGCCCTGCGCCGTTTCAAGCGTGGCTGTGAAAAAGCGGGCATTCTCTCTGAAGTGCGTCGTCGCGAACAGTATGAGAAGCCCACTCAAGAGCGTAAGCGCAAGCGTGCCGCAGCCGTCAAGCGTCACCTTAAGAAACTGCAGCGTGAGCAACTCGCACGCAAACGTCTCTACTAAGGTTTAGACGTCTGATGAGTGCGCTCAAAGAGCAGCTCACTGCAGCCATGAAAGACGCCATGCGTGCCAAAGAAAAGGCACGTCTTGGCGTTTTTCGTATGGCGCTGTCAGCGATCAAGCAAATCGAAGTGGACGAGCGCATCGAGCCCGATGACGCCCGCGTACTGGCATTGCTCGACAAGCTGATCAAGCAGCGCAAGGATTCCGCCACCCAATACCGCGACGCGGGCCGCCCGGAACTGGCGGAAACCGAAGAAGCGGAAATCCTGGTACTCCAGGAGTTTCTCCCCGCCCAACTGAGCGACGACGAGATCGACGCCCTGATTGATGATGCCATTTCCCAGACCGGTGCCGCAGGCATGCAGGATATGGGCAAGGTGATGGGCATTCTCAAGCCGCAACTCCAGGGCCGTGCCGACATGGGCGCCGCCAGTGGCAAGGTTCGCGCCAAGCTCAACTGATTGAGCCGCTTTCCTGTATCCGGTGACTCTGAATAACCTTATCTGCAACTTCAGCGGTTCGTGCTGCCCACCGTTTTCCGGCTTTTTCTGACCGTAACCCGTGAGAAACCGACACCGGGTTTCAAAGCGCTGCTACCGCCACCCTGCGGTTTCTGTTTGAATAAGAAGCCTCGGTATATCGCCCTGCATACTTAGCGGCCCCAACTCCCATTCTGGCAAAATCAGACCCATGGCACGCATTCCGGAAAATTTCATACAGGATCTATTGGCCCGCACCGATCTGGTGGAGCTGATCGACTCCCGCGTGCCCCTGAAAAAAACCGGCCGCAATTACAGCGCCTGCTGCCCCTTCCATCAGGAAAAGACCCCGTCCTTCACCGTGGCGCCGGACAAGCAGTTCTACTACTGCTTTGGCTGTGGCGCCTCCGGCAATGCGGTGGGTTTCCTGATGGAATACGAGCATCAGAGCTTCCCGGAAGCGGTCAAGCAACTGGCCAGCCGTGCCGGCATGGAAGTTCCGGAAAGCCGCCCGGAAACCCCCGCTGACCGACAGAAGAAGGACCGCCTGCAGTCCCTCTATGACCTGCTCAGCCGGGCCGAAAAATTCTACTGTCAGCAATTGCGCCAGGCCCCGGAGCGACAAAAAGCGGTGACCTACCTGAAGGGACGCGGGCTCAGCGGGGAAATCGCCAAACGCTTCGGCGTCGGTTTTGCCCCGCCGGGTTACGACAACCTGATCACCGGCCTGTCACTCACTGAAGCAGGGCTTGAGCAGGCCCTGACCGCCGGGTTGCTGGTGCGCCGGGAAGACACCGGCCGCACCTATGACAAATTTCGGGATCGTATTATTTTCCCGATCCGCGACACCCGCGGACGCACCATCGGCTTTGGGGGTCGGGTGCTGGGCGACGGCAAACCCAAATACCTGAACAGCCCGGAAACCCCGGTCTTCCACAAGGGCCAGGAGCTCTACGGTCTGTGGGAATGGCGGCAAAGCCGCGACCGCAGCGACCGCCTTTATGTGGTGGAGGGTTACATGGACGTGATCGCCCTGGCCCAGCACGGGGTACCCAATGTGGTCGCCACCCTGGGCACCGCCACCACCGAAGACCACGCCCGCAAGCTGTTCCGCCAGGTCAACGAAGTAGTGCTTTGCTTTGATGGTGACCAGGCCGGTGTGCGGGCCGCCTGGCGAGCACTGGAATCCCTGCTCCCCGCGCTGGACGACGGCAAACAGGTGCGTTTCCTGTTTCTGCCCGACGGGGAAGACCCGGACACCCTGGTGCGTCAGCAGGGCCCTGAAGCCCTGCGCGCGCTCACCGAAAAGGCCGACGCCCTTTCCACCTATCTTTTCCGGCATCTGTCAGACGGGCTGGACCTGTCCACCGTGGACGGCCGCGCCCGCCTGGCCCGGCTTGCCCTGCCCTATCTGGACAAGCCCGCCGGGCCGGTCTACCGGGCGTTGCTTACCCAGGAACTGTCACAACTGACACGCCTGGACAAGGAATCTCTGGCACAGCTTAAACCGGCCCCCAGGACGGAGCCTGCCCCCGCTCCTCGCGCCGAACCGGCACCGCACCCCCATGACCAGTTCATGCCCGAGGAATATGGCGACGCCATGCCGCCACCGGACGATTTCTACCCGGCGGACAACAGCGATCCGGCCGACTCCTACAGCAGGCCACCGCGCCACCCGGGAGGCAGCCGCAAGGGCCCGATGACCCTGTCAGAACGGCTGGTCCTGGTGCTGCTGGATTACCCGGACCTGGTCAGCGAGCATCCACTACCTGACGGCGTTGAGCGGCTCCCCATGCCGCACATTGATCTGCTGATACAGGTAGCCGGCCTGTGCCGACAGAACCACAGCCCCGCCGCCCTGCTCGGCGCCCTGATGGCACTGGAGCAGGGGGAAACCCTGTCCCGCCTGCTCAAGGCCAGTCTCAAGCCGCCCATGCAAAAAGAGATGGCGACCCGGCTCTGGCAGGATGCTCTCTCCCAGCTGGAAGTCACTCGCCTGGAGGCGGCTCTCCATGAAATGGAGCAAGCCGGCATCCCGGACACGGCCCAATGGCAGGAACTGCACCGGGCCCTTGCAGAAGCTCGCCAGCACGCCCGCCAGCCCTTCAACTAGAAAAAACCTGTAACCCCATGATTTTCAAAGATAAGTAACACCAAAAACAATTCACCCCCATCCGGCCCGCAGTCTTGCAATTACTGGCCGAAATCCCCACATACCGGTATAATACGCCGTTTTCCCACGCCACAATCCGCTAGTCAGCCACGGCAAGCTAGCACGACGTTACGGGCTTTATTGCATGACGACTCAAAAGCAGCAGCAACAATCCCAGCTGAAGCAGTTGATCGCACTCGGCAAGGAACAGGGTTACCTGACCTACGCCGAAGTGAATGACCACTTGCCGGAGTCCATCACCGACACGGACCAGGTGGAAGACATCATTCAGATGATCAACGACATGGGCATCACCGTGGTGGAAAAAGCCGCCGATGCCGATCAGCTGATGATCGATGAAAGTGCTGACAGCACTGACGAAGTTGCCGCCGAAGAAGCTGCCGCTGTTCTCGCCTCCGTAGAGAGCGAGCCCGGCCGCACCACCGACCCGGTGCGTATGTACATGCGCGAAATGGGCACGGTGGAACTGCTGACCCGTGAAGGCGAAATCGAGATCGCCAAGCGTATCGAGGAAGGCACCCGGGAAGTTCTGCACGCCCTGGCCTTCTGGCCCGGCGCCGTGGACATGCTGATCGACGAATACGCCCGCGTGGAAAACGAAGAGCGCAAGCTCACCGATATCATCGCCGGTTACCTTGACCCCAATGATGACGGCGCGGCCGCCACCAATGCCAACAAGGAACCGACTTTCGCGGAGAAGGCCAAAAAAGCCGCTGAAGCGAAAGAAAAAGCCAAGGAAAACGACGATGATGACGACGACGCTGACGACAAGGACAGCGACGACGACAGCGATGAGGACGAGGGCGGTCTGGATCCGGTACTGGCAGCCGAGCGTTTTGCCGAGCTGAAGAAACTGCACGAGAAGGCCGAACGCGCGCTCAAGCGCAACGGTCGTGACCATGCCAGCACCGCCAAAGCCATGGAAGCCCTGGCCGAGCACTTCACCCTGTTCAAGCTGGTGCCGCGCATCTACGACGAGATGCTGGTCGGCGCCCGCAACAATCTGGACCTGGTACGCAAATTCGAGCGTCAGATCATGTCCTCTGCCATCCGCCGCGGCGGCATGGACCGCAAGGATTTCATCAAGCTGTTCCCCGGTAACGAAACCAACATGGACTGGGTTGACCAGCAGCTGAAGACCAAGAAAGGCAAAACCATTGCCGACAAGTTGAGCGTGGTCAAGGAAGATATCCAGCGCGCCCAGCGCAAGATCACCACCGTCGAGGAAATCATTGGTTTGCCGGTGGCTGACATCAAGGAAATCAACCGCCGCATTTCCATCGGTGAAGCCAAGGCCCGCCGCGCCAAGAAGGAAATGGTGGAAGCCAACCTGCGTCTGGTAATTTCCATCGCCAAGAAATACACCAACCGCGGCCTGCAGTTCCTCGACCTGATTCAGGAAGGCAACATCGGCTTGATGAAGGCCGTGGACAAATTCGAATACCGTCGCGGTTACAAGTTCTCTACCTATGCCACCTGGTGGATTCGTCAGGCCATTACCCGCTCTATCGCCGACCAGGCACGCACCATCCGTATCCCGGTGCACATGATAGAAACGATCAACAAGATCAACCGGGTACAGCGCCAGATGCTGCAGGAAATGGGCCGCGAACCGACCCCGGAAGAACTGGGCGTGCGTCTGGAAATGCCGGAAGACAAGGTCCGTAAGGTACTGAAGATCGCCAAAGAACCGATCTCCATGGAAACCCCCATCGGTGACGATGAAGATTCCAGCCTGGGCGACTTTATCGAGGACGGTAACATGGAGTCCCCGGTGGATTCCGCCACGTCCCTGGGCCTGGAAGAAGCCACCCGCGAAGTACTGGCCAACCTGACCGCCCGGGAAGCCAAGGTACTGCGCATGCGTTTCGGTATCGACATGAACACGGACCACACCCTCGAGGAAGTGGGCAAGCAGTTCGACGTGACCCGTGAGCGTATCCGTCAGATAGAAGCCAAGGCACTGCGCAAGCTGCGCCACCCCAGCCGCAGCGAACACCTGCGCAGCTTCCTTGACGGCGACCTGTAACACTTGAAAAAAATTGCCGGCCACCGAATAATCGGCGGCCGGCATTTTATTGTCCTTCCGTTTTTCGGGCCTATAGCTCAGCTGGTTAGAGCAGTCGACTCATAATCGATTGGTCCCAGGTTCAAGTCCTGGTGGGCCCACCAATTCTTTCAGCGCATTCCCCCCCTGTGGCGTAAAGCATACGTTGTCCCAAACTGGCAACTTGTACTTCACATGCCGCATAAAATGCCCCCCGCAGTTTTTGACAGGAAATAGCCCGTCTATAGAAAGAAAAAGCGGCCCCATCTGAACCGCTTATATTTCCTTGATCACCTTATCGGCTGGAAGCGCATCAGATCATCAATACTGAGCGGCGTCCGGAACTCGGGGAAAAGGGGTACAGGTGAAAACAGTTCAGGCCAGTGTTCTTCGCTGGGCGCAAACTCCATGACAATACGCGTCTGCAGCACATGGCCATCATCCGGGTCGCCTTCGCGCATCTGCACGGTGATCTTCGCCGGCGCGCCCTGTCGGTAGGAGACCAGCGTTCGCTCCGAGGGTACGTCGGACTCACCAAAAAATTGGTCGACCTGCTTCAATTTCCCATCGTTGTAGTAACCGTACCTAAGCACTATCGAACCGAAGTAGCCGACTTCGTAGAGCCTGCCGTTGCTATCATAGTGATAAGCCTCAACAGCCTCTTGCTGGTCGTCTTCTGTGCCCCAAATCCCGTCTTCCCCGTATGAGCTTCGAACCTTGGCCGTCACTTGTTCTGACGCATTGAAGAGATAGGACTCGTAATCCCTCCCCGATTCAGGACCGGCATCGGCAGTACCGCGATGAACGATCACGCGGTCGGTCTGGCGAGTGGCGGTATAGGGATACAAGTCTGCGGACGTCGAGCCGTTGTAACGCTGAATGTCCTGTTCGACGCTATCATCCAGATAGCGGTAGGACCGTGTTTGATGGGCGGAAGAACATCCCCTCAGAAGCTTGATCGAGACGGCAACGGGATCAGCCTCCATGCAATACTCATCGAGCACCGCCGTCCAGACGCTATCGGCAGCGAGGTCAATGCTCAGAGGGCGTTGCTCGGCATCAAAGCTGACGGTATTGGTCTGCGTGTGATCGACGATGGCGGGCAGATCAGGCTCATCCACCGTGGTGAGGTCGATATCAGAGGTAAATTCTGACAACGCCAATATCTCGGCAACCGTTGTGTCCAGGCCGACAAATTCGTAGTCGATCACCTCCGTTGCAGTCCCGCCAAAATGCTCAAGGTCGGCATTAATGAGGTAACTGTAAGCAAAGTCCAAGCCAGGCATGAACAGGCCGGTTACGTAACCTGACTCTTGCTGCAGTCGTCGACCGTTACGTACCGGGCATTTCATCGGGCCGTTATTCGAAAGGCCTAAAGCTGCCAGTCCAGTCGCTCCCGTAGGCGATCTAGCCATGCCGAGAAAATACAGGTCCGGATAACGCAGCAAAGGGGTCGGCGCCGACATGTACTGGCACTGAAGATAAGGATGCGATGTATCATCCTCTGTACCCCAGGTCATATCCGGCCCGACAGAGTGCAACTGCACGTTGATCGTGAGTCCATCGGGATATTGGAACTGCATACGCGCCACCTGCGCGCCGTCAGCGTCATAAAACCAGGCCCGGGTTGGTACGCTGCTCGTGGTTTCCGTGACAGCATCGCCACGGGATGAAGAGCCTCCCCCACAGCCCGTCGCCATCAAGGCGACCAGGCATGCCAGACTATAGCGCATTGTTGTTGTCATAATGCTATCCAAGAGATTTAGGCTAAGTAGCAGCCTACTGATGGCCGCCAGAAGCGATATCATTCTAATCGCAGCACCGCCTTATCAATACGGTGACGCGCATCCAGTTTTATTTTTCCCCGACCGCATAATAATCCAGTAGCTCGAAACTATCATTTTCGCCGCAACAGGATCTGGCGTGGGCAGCCCACAGGCTGCAATGAGACCACCTGCTTAAGTGGTATAAGGCAAGATCTGTCTGGCGGGACGGCCGGCGAAGCACCACTGAACCACGGCCTCCCCACACATCAGCAAGTGGACTATTGCGCTATATTCATGAGCCCTCACTGGCAGAGCGCAGCCGCCCCACCATCGTGACGACAGCAAGCACCATGGCGCCTGCCACCAGCCCGCCAATCAGGTTTACCAGTAACGGCACCAACCAGGACACTGCACTAACCATTTCCTGGAGGTGGTGAATCCAGTCATGGGAACCGGGAATGCCGTGGACCAGGATGCCACCCCCCACCAGAAACATGGCAGCAGTACCAACCACGGACAAAGTCTTCATCAACCAGGGGGCGAGAAACAGGATACCTTTGCCCAGGGCAATTCGCGCCCCGGCGCCAGATGCCTGGGGATCCGTCTTTGCCAGGTACAGGCCGGCGTCATCCAGCTTCACGATGCCGGCAACCAGACCGTAAACGCCGATCGTCATCAATACGGCAATGGTACAAATTGCCGCAACCTGAACACCAAAAGTCGCCGACTGTACCGCCCCCAATGAAATCACAATGATCTCGGCGGACAGGATAAAGTCGGTGCGGATAGCGCCCTTGATCTTCTGCTTTTCAAACGCCACCAGGTCCACCGCCGGGTCGGCAACCGCTTTCAGGGTTTCCCGATGCTCATGTTCCTGTTCTTCCTTGTGAAAGAACTTATGCACCAGCTTTTCGCAACCTTCGTAACAAAGGAAGGCGCCGCCTATCATCAGCAACGGCGTAATCAACCAGGGAAGGAAGGCACTGATCAACAAGGCGGCAGGTACCAGTATCAACTTATTGAGAGCCGACCCCTTGGCCACCGCCCACACCACTGGCAATTCCCTGTTTGCTTTCACGCCGGACACCTGCTCGGCATTCAACGCCAGATCATCGCCCAGCACCCCGGCGGTTTTCTTGGCCGCCACCTTGGTCATAACGGAAACGTCATCCAGCAAGGTGGCAATATCATCGATCAGGGCAAGCAGGCTGGTTCCGGCCATGAAAATCTCCTTTGTCGTCGTAACACGCTTGCACGTGCATTAGTGGCCGAGTCTACCGTCACTGATTCCCCAGCGCATCGCTAACCTGCCCCCTCTTTTCCTGCGAGTTTGTTATAGTGCGATCTACGCCATCAACAGCCCAGAAACCATGTCGGAATATCAGCGCCCACAGTGTCTTTCCAACATCCATCGCGAGGAAATCGCCGATGGGTTGATCCGTGTTGGCTGCCACTATCACACTGACAGGCTACTTGATGACAGTTTTCAGCGGGCAGATATCTCCCTGCCGACATCACTGGCATCATCCGTGAGCAAGCGTAGAACCGAATATCTTGCCGGGCGCTGGTGCGCCCGGGAAGCCCTACGTCTGCTGGGCGTCGAAGGCATACCAGGCATGGGTTCCGACAGAGCCCCCCAATGGCCAGACGGCACTGTCGGAAGCATTACTCACAGCAAGGGCACAGCAGAAGTCATGGTGGCCGATGCCCGGCACTGGCTGGCAGTGGGTCTGGACACGGAGCAATGGTTAACGGCAGAACGGGCAGACCGCCTGTGCCGTGAATTGCTGACCAGCGAGGAAAGAGAGCATCTGAGAGGGCTCTCGCCGATACAACGGGCCAACCGGATCACCCTGATCTTTTCCGCCAAGGAAAGCCTGTTCAAGGCACTCTACCCGCTCACCGGCAAGCGTTTTTATTTCCATGACGCCGCCCGGCGCAACCCACGCTCACTCACCTTGCTGACGACGCTGACAGAGCAGTGGAAACACGGCACCGAGATCCCCTTTCGCTGGCGGGAACGCCAGCAGGGCGTACTCAGCTGGATTGCCTTGCCACGGTAGGAGCCTGCGCCATCTGCCCTTTCTTGCAGAGGCGAGGGCAATCTTCGCAAAGGGGCATATCCGGTAAACGGAAGCGAATACAGCAGGTCCTACGTACGATCATCGCTTCACCGGTGTTCTGATTCAGCCGCTCCCGGTAGGCACCGGCCAACGGGTTGGCAGTGCCATCGGCAAAGGTTTCACATTCCAGAATGGCCTTGCCCGGCTGCCACATCATTGCCGGCAGACCGGCCTTTTCCAGCTCCCCCAGAAACCAGCGAATATAGCGGCTGGCATTACTCCACAGGACGCGTGGAGACAGACCCAACGCCTGTTGCCAGCCGCTGATCACTGTCTCCATATTCTCCCGAATCAGGGGCTCGAAACGGGTCAGGGGATGGGCGCCGACCGGCACACTGGCCCCTTCATGCTCCAGCACAAAGCAGGACGGCAAGCCTTCCTGATTCAGCTCCAGGTGCATGGCGCTCGGGTGTATCGGCAGACTGCGCTGCAGAATCAGGTTGGCGCCCAATACCGGCGGCACCAGGTAAAGGAAATAATACTTGCTCCAGATCGACAGCAAGGCGCGCTCATCTTCACCCTGGAGATCGGGGCGGAACCGGTGGAGTTGCCGGCGCAGGGCATCCGGCTCAAACAGAGCCACAAGGGGCAGGGCCGGCTCCCCCGCTGCCGCCAGACGCAACATCGGGGCATAGCTAGCAAAAGCCCCCTGGAACAAGGGGGCCAGGGACGGGATCATCAGCTGGCGCAAGCAGCGGCGGCGGGTCGCTTCTCTCGTCGCAGCAGGGCATCCACCACTTCCTGAGAACGCACCGCCAGCACCGACAACAGGGTATCGCTGAGCCCATGGGTTTCCTCGCAGCAGCCCTGCAGGAACACATTGGCATGGCAACCTTCAGCCATGGGCAGTCGGTAACAGCGCTCAATGCCCTGCGGCGACAGCCAGTCAGCCATGGGAGCGAGCAGGCGTTCATGGCCATCCCGGTTGTACCCGGTGGCCAACACCACGCCATCGTACTCTTCCACCTGCTCGACACCGGTATCCTTGTCGCGCAGGGTCATCTGCACCGTCTTGCCATCATTGACCACAGCCACAATATCCCGATTGGACAGATAGCGGTGCTGTACCTTGCCAGTGATTTTCTGCAGATAGAGACGCTCGTAGATTTGCTCGATCTCGGCCATATCCACCACCGCATAGTTGGTCTGGCTGAATCGCTGCAGGAAATCCCGGCGCTCCGCCTCCGGGCGACCGTAGATGGTATCAGTAAAGGCCGGATCGAAGATTTCGTTCACAAAGGCACTGTCATCGGAGGGATGCAGAGCCCGGCTGCGGGAAATCAGATCCATATTGCCATGGGGATACTGGTTCATCAGATCCAGATAGATTTCCGCCGCACTCTGGCCAGCGCCGATCACCGCAATGCGAGGCGCCTCATGACGGGCGAAACGCTCATATTCATGTTTATAGCGGGAAGAATGGACCATGTTGTCGCCCATCTTGCCGGCGAACACCGGCGGTATCCGTGGATAACCGCCAATGCCGATTACCAGATTGCGGGTAAAGATTTCTTTCTCGCTACCATCCGCTTGCCGGGATCGAACACGCACCCATTCCACCTCACCGCCCTGCACTACCGGCTCGATGGCGATTACCTCCTGGCCATAGTGCACCCGATCACTGAATTGATCGGCAGCCCAACGCATGTAGTCGTTGTATTCCACACGGGTGGGAAAGAAGGTGCCCATGTTGATAAAGGAATCCAGCCGGTGCTGATCATGCAGGTAGTTGACGAAGGTAAAACGGCTGGCCGGGTTGCGGAGCGTGGCAAGATCTTTCAGGAAAGACACCTGCATGCGAGTGCCTTCCAGCAGCATACCGCCATGCCACTCAAAGCGAGGCTGTTTTTCCAGGAAACAATACTGCAGATCATCCAGTTCTGCCTGCTCTTGCAGGGCAATGGCAATGGCCAGGTTTGCTGGACCAAAGCCAATACCGACAACGTCGTATTCCTGAGTGTGAACGCTCATGGGGGGTCGTCCTCAATGTGCGGGTTATCCAATCACCGGCATGACATTCATGCCAGCCACCTGCTGCCGGATAGTGGTGGGCAGCGCGCCATGGGATTTTCAGCTCAGCTCGCAGCGCTCAAAAAACGCCTCGCGATGCAGCACCATCAGGGCTGCGCGCTTGTGCGGAAAATCAAACTCCTTTGGCTTGGCAAAACGCCTGGCTTGAAGGTGTTGAATCATCCTGTCGTTATCCGAGCGAGGCTCGGACACAATCCGCCGGGTACGGCAGTCATCGAGAAACAGATAGTGGCAAAGCGCGTTGAGCCACGCTTTTACCTTGTGGGGACCCCGGTGGTGTTCTTCACCCACCAGCATGTGGATACCCCGGTCAAAATCGTCCGCATCGTAATAGGGCGCGATGCGGTCTTCCTTGGTCCAGTACGCCTCGAAATAGGCGAAGGGTTCATCATCAATACAACCGATCAGGTTAAGCACACGCGGATCCTTTGCCTGGCTTTCCAGGTAACGGCGGTGCTCTTCCCGCGTACCGCTCTGTTCCCAGAATGCGGCAACTCGTTCGCTATTCTGCCAGCGCATAAAGCGCTCCAGATCGGCATCAATATCCAGCATGCGCAATGACACCCAGGCATTGATGCCCTGGTCATAACGCCGGTAAACCTCACCCGTCGGCTTGGCCGGGCGGAGCGGATGGCGTCGCCCACTGGCGTCCATCACCATGGTGACCGGATAGGGTCTGCCCAGGTTTGTCGGCAGCCAGTCATCCGGCAACTGCCAGAGCATATCCCGCTCCAGCACATAGCCATCACCGTCATCCTGAACCATGAACCCGGCATGAAACCGGTCAGAAAACCGTAGCGAGTTCACCTCAGGATGGGTCACAAAAAAGGCATAGGCGGCCCGGCGCAACAGCGCCGGGTCGTCTATGGATTGCTGAACCATGCCACTCTTGTCACCAAGCTGGACGGTCAACAGGTCCTGATCATTGCACTGGCACAGCCAGTGCTCAGAGAGGTCAAACACATCCATCCGCTGCCCGTGGGGCAGCGGAATGGAAGCATGTTGGGACTTACCAGGCATAGCTAACGCTGCCGATCACGCTACGACGATCGCCATACCAGCACCAAAAGTTACAGGTCGCGACATATTCCTTGTCTTCGATATTTTTCGCAGCAACCTGGAATTTGAAGTTATCCCACTGATAACTGACGGTGGCATCCCAAAGCATATGGGAATCCACTTTGAATGAGCGGGTTTCCAAATCATCGCCATAGGTCGCTCCGACATAACGCACACCGGAGCCAACCGACAACCCGTTCATTACGCCACCCAATACCGTGTACTTGCCCCACAAAGAGCCAAGCCGTTTGGCAACTTGATTGGGCTGGTTACCAATGACCGCATCACCGCGGATATCTTCGGTGATTTCAGGATCCAGGAAGGTCATGTTACCCACGACACTGATACTCGGGGTGATATTGGCCACCGCCTCAAGTTCAACGCCCTGACTTTCCACTTCGCCGATCTGCGTCAAATTACCTACCGTGTCATTGCGGGTCAGATTTTCATGACTGATATCAAAGACAGCAGCATTGAAGTAACCATCAAAGCCATCCGGCTGCACCTTTACACCCAGTTCGATCTGATCGCCCTGTTCCGGCTTGGCCGCATTATCATTCTGGTCAAGCTGAATGACCGGCTGGAAAAACTGCGAATAGCTGGCATAGGTAGTAACACCGCCATCAAACAGCCATGCAGCTCCGGCATTGGCCGTCCACTGCTCATCACTGACATCCAGATCGGCACTGGCATCTGCTTTGTTGCGGAACTCGGTATCGACCTTATCGAACCTGGTACCAAGAGTAAGAACCAGATGGTCCTGGATTTTTACCTGATCTTGCAGGTAGGCACCCAGTTGATAGCTGTCGGTGGTGCGACGTTGAAGATCCGCCTCCGTCAGCGGCTGTGCCACACCGGGGGTCGGACCATTCAACAGTACGATATCGCTTTCAGCGGAATACTGCGGGTTGTAGACATTCAACGTATTAGGCGCGTAGACGCCAGGGGCTATCTGCTCACCGACCACTGGATCATTGGCATAGTCCTTGCCATCGATTTTCAGCAACTGATAGTCCAGGCCAGCAAGAAGCGTATGCTCCATGCCATTGAAATCCCAGTTGTAGATAAAGCGGTTATCGGCATTCAAGCTGTCAGCATGACCCTCTTCTGTGGAGATATAACGAACCACCTCGGTTCGGCCGGTCGGGACACCAAAGTCATCAGCATAAGCGAGCGCGTACATTTGCCGCAGATCCACTTCGATGCGGCCATAGCGGACATTTTGCTGGAATGAAACCTGATCACTGAAGTCATGATCCAGCTGGTAACCGAAGGTATATTGGGTTCGATCAAACCGCTCAAAATCCGGGTTGCCAACGGCGACATCGTCATCAATAAAACCGTTTCCTCCCTCGCTTTTATTGAGTGTCCCCTCAGCAAGATGAAACTGCAGATAAGGATCGGAGTTATCTTCCTGATAGCTCGCCAGCAAGGTCAGGTTGGTTTTTTCACCCAGATTCAGCTTCAGTGAAGGCGCAAACAGCACACGCTCCTGCTCGACATCATCAACCTGCGTGCCACTTTCCCTGGCCAGCGCAACGACTCGAAAAGCATGACCATCACCCACCGGCGCACCGGCATCCACAGATATCTGCTTGCGATCCCAGGTCCCATACTGCACACCTACAGATCCGAAGGAGTAATCCTGTGGTCGTTTGCTGATAACGTTAATGACGCCACCGGGAGGGGTCTGGCCATAAAGGACCGAAGAGGGGCCGCGAAGGATTTCCACCCGCTCCAGCAGGAAAGGGTCAATCTGCCAGCTGTAGAAGCCGTTGGAATAGGTGCGGGTGCCATCACGATACAGACCGTTGTTAGCCTGTTTGAACCCTCGAACAATAAACCAGTCCTGCTTATTGTCCTCACCATAAAAACCGGCCTGGATACCGGGCGTATAACGCAATGCATCGCTGATGCTCACAGCAGCCCGGTCATTCATTTGCTCACGGGTCACGATGGAAATTGAGCGCGGGGTTTCACTGACCGGCGTGTCGGTCTTGGTCGCGGTCATGCTCCGTTGACCTACATAGCCGAAGTCATCGCCGCCGTAGGCGTCTTCAGACTGATCCGCATTTACCTCGATGGTTTGCAGCTCTTCTTGCTGTGTCGCATCCTGCTCTTCCGCCCATGCCGGCGTGGCGGCCAGGGCAATGGTAATGGCCAGAGCCAACGGATGACGGCTGGTTTGCAGCCCCCGGATCAGGCCAGTACTGGTCCGATTCCCCATGGTGGTTCTCCTAACGTTCGTAACGATCACAATAATAGGAATGATTCGCATCTGCATTATACAGATTGCCAAGCTGACAACCAGTGCACATTTATTTCGGTTTATTTGTCGCTTGGGTCAATCGATCAGGGATACACAGGTATCAAGGATGTCAGGCAAGCCGTTGATCAGACCCTCTTCCCTGACAATGCCAAGATGATCAGCCTGCAGTATTTCGCTATGCGCCAGGCAAGCGAATACCTGCAACCCTGCACGCAAGCGGTCTGCTCGACCCCGCGGCTCGCTGGCCCACCAGCTGTGTACCGGAGTCTCCAGCTGCGGCAATTGGTATCCCCAGCACAGGGCGCGCAGGTGCTGTTCCACTGCCCAGGCATGCAGCAATTGGGACGCACTGTCAGCCATCACGGGCTCCACCGACTGCTCCTGCATCCAGTGGCGGAAGAGCCCCGGCCATTGTGATGGCGCACCGTCCCGCAGCCGTTCGATGCAGCTATCCAGAGCCTTGCCGGTAAGCGCGGGCAGCAACATGCCCAGATGCTCCCGGAGCGTCTGTTGGGCCTCGGGCGACGTCCACTGATCTTCCGGTACTTCATGGCCCGGCACATAGGTATCCAGCAAGCCGAGAAAGGCCACCGATTCCCCCGCAGCTTCCAGACGTTTACCCAGCTCCATGGCCAGGGCCCCACCCAGCGACCAGCCCAGCAGATAATAGGGGCCTTGCGGTTGCGCCTGACGCAGGGTGCGGTAGTAACGTTCGGCCATTTCTTCCAGGGCAGGATCAAACCATCCTTCCTCCAGGAAACTCCGTGACTGCAAGCCATTGACCTGCCACTGCCCATCCAGCGCGCTCGCAATGGCTTGATAACCGGTCACGCGGCCAGTGACCGGATGCGGGCACCACAGCACAGGGGCATCGGGGCTGTGATTCAGTGGCGTGACCAGCGCCGGGTCGGCCTGGGCTTCACGAGGCGCCTCCGCCAGGGCCAGTAATGCCAGCAACTCCTGACGGTACCGGCCACACAGGTGCTGAATACGCCGGGCATCATAGTGGCTGCTGGCGTAATCCCAGACCAGTTCCAGTTTTCCCGCAACGACCTGACCATTAATCGCCAGCGGCGCGGCCATGGGGTTGTTGTCTGCCTGTGGTTTGCCGCCCCCCTGCAGCGGCGTAAAGCCCTGGATCAAGGCGTCGTCGTGGTACTGGCCCAGATAATTGAAGGTCACCGGCGCATCGGCACTGCCATTAAGCGGACTCTCCGTGAGATAACGCAAAACACCATAGCCCACTCCGCCATCGGTCTCGGTTTGCTTCAGTTGTTGTGACACCGCAAACAGGTTCTGGCGTGGGTCGCTGTCGTAGGGCAAGGCCAGCGGATAAAGGCTGGTGAACCAGCCGAGCGTCCGGCTCAGGTCCAGCCCCGGAGCCAGGCGGTTTTCGCGACCGTGGCCTTCCAGGTTGATGGTAAGAGGTCGATTTGTCGTAGGAGCGTCGCTGGCGGCGCGATTTTCCACAATTGCGGATCGCGCCGCGAGCGACGCTCCTACAGGAGATTGCTGCAAGGTTCGTGTCAGTGCCGTCAGCAACAACGCTGGCACCGTTACCCCCAATTTGGTGGGCGCTTCCTGCAAAAGCCGGCGGGTGTCTTCATGATTCAGGGACAAGGAAGCCGTCTGTTTTTCCCCATAGGCCGGCAAAGGCTCGCCGCGCTTTTCCGGTTTCTGCCCCTGCCAAAACGGCAGGCGTTGCTCGCCCTTTTCTTCCCACCATTGCTGCAGGGCCTGATGCCAGTCAGCCAGATTATGGGTCCTTTCCGGTAAGGCAATATCCTTGCCTCCCTGCACCTGCTGGTAAGCATCCAGCAGATCTTCCAGCAGGATTCGCCAGGACACCCCGTCCACAGCCAGGTGGTGAATCACCAGCAACAGGCGATCCGGCTGATCCGGTGCGGAAACATATAACGCTCGCAGCAACTCGCCGGTTTCAATGTTCAGGCTTTGCTGGGTCTGTTCACACAGTGCGGCAACCTGGTCTTCACTGGAGGCTTCACGCCACCACAGCAGCTCCCCCGGCGGTGTGTCGACATACAGACATTCCTGCTGCCAGCCCTCTGCGTGATTGGTGAACCGCAAACGCAACGCATCGTGCTGTCGATACAAGGCGTGCAAGGTGGCCTCCAGTGCCTGCCGCTCCATCGGCGCGTCCAGAGCCAGCCACAAATGCTGATTCCAGTGACTGGGGCTGGGCGGGTTCAGGGAGAAGAAGTGTTGCTGGATCGGCAGCAATGAAACCGGCCCCTGCATGGGCGCCTGGGAAATAACGGTTGCCTCTGCACTGACCACCACTGCCGCCAGACCCTTGAGCAACGGTTGCTCGAAGAGTGCTTTGGGGCTGACTGCCAGACCCTGCTGCCTGGCGCGGCTCACTACCTGGAGTGCCAGGATGGAATCGCCGCCCAGAGCAAAGAAGTGGTCGTCACGGCTGACGTTATCCACGCCCAGTAATGGCTGCCAGATATCGGCGAGAATTTTTTCGTTGTCGGTCTGCGGGGCCTCGCCCTGGCTAGTGGTTTGCCATTGCGGTTGCGGCAAGGCTTTGCGGTCCACCTTGCCCGCCGGGGTCAGGGGCAGTTGCTCCAGGGTCAGCAACTGGCTGGGCACCATGTAGTCCGGCAGGGTTTCAGAAAGGCTTCCCAGAATTGTTCGCGGCTCGAGCGCCGCTCCTACCGGGGGACGTGGGACGATGTAGGCGACCAGGCGATCGCCGGTGGGGGACGGCTGGGCGATCACCGCCGCGTCGCGGATTTGATCAAAGGCCAGCAGGCGACTTTCGATTTCCCCCAGCTCGATACGGAAGCCGCGAATCTTCACCTGCTGATCCACCCGGCCCAGGTATTCCATGATGCCGTCGTCGCGGAATTGCACCAGGTCCCCGGTGCGGTACATGCGCTCGCCGGGTTCACCGAACGGATCAGGGAGAAAGCGTTCTGCGGTCAGGTCCGGGCGGTTGTGATAACCTCGGGCTAGCCCCACTTCATTACCGATATAGAGTTCACCGGCCACACCAACAGGAACACGATTAAGATCCTGATCCAGCACATAGAGTTTTCGGGGGCCGACGGCGGTACCGATGGGGGCGTAGGCACTGGTGAGCGTATCCCCCGGATAGGCCGCCCACAGCATGGGCGTGACCACGGTTTCCGTGGGGCCGTAACCGTTAATGATTCTTTGCGGCTTGAGAACCTGCTGCATGCGCTCGAAGGTTTCCCGGGTAAAGGCTTCGCCCCCCAGGGTCCAGGAACGGACCTTGAGTTCCGGCTGTTCCTGCTCGATCCAATCCAGTAACGGCCCCACATAGCTGGGCGGGAAACAGGCGATGGTGACGTTTTCTTTTTCACGCACCTCGCAACATTTTTCCGCACTCTATAGTTCCTGGTCGCGGATGACCACGCGGGAGCCGAAGGCCAATGGCACCGTCCAGCGCTCCACGGCGCCATCGAAACTGATGGACGCAAATTGCAGTTCCACATCCTCCGGTGTCATGCCATAGCGCTCACCGATGGTCTGCACATGCATGGACAGACCGCCATGGGTCAGTGCCACTCCCTTGGGTTTGCCGGTGGAACCGGAGGTGTAGATCACGTAGGCAAGCTGGTCGGGATGCGGTTCGTTATGCAGGTTTGTCGGGGAATAACGTTGCAGAGCCAGTGTCTCCACTCGCACCGGGGTTAGTCCATCAACACGGGGCAGGCTCTCAGCCAGATCCGACGAGGTCAGCAACAGGTTCGCGCCACTGTCTTCCAGCATGTAACGCAAACGATCCGCAGGGTACCCCGGGTCCAGCGGCAGGAAGGCGCCGCCGGCTTTCATCACCGCCAGGAAGGCTTCGATCATGGTGACGCCGCGCTCG
>Ga0105211_1000024_pt1 | contig 52936 bp, 49 predicted proteins | sample Virmet3611_800_FD_89587 | JGI IMG/M metagenome (GOLD analysis project Ga0105211, IMG submission 89587) | Marine viral communities from the Southern Atlantic ocean transect to study dissolved organic matter and carbon cycling - metaG 3611_800 | ecosystem: Environmental > Aquatic > Marine >...
CGTATTACCACAGTGGGCCCAGAGTTTACCGAGGAAAAGAATGGGGTTTTCTCTGTACCTCTGCGACCTCTGTGATGAAAGCGCTTTTGATTTGGGATCGCGCCGCCAGCGACGCTCCTACGGCAAGCGCTTTCATGAACTTCGCCGCAGCAACGTCAGCACAAACAAACTGCTGGCGGCGACCACGATGGAGGGGCCCACCGGTGTATTGGCAAACCAGCTCACCGCCAGCCCGGCCAGCACTGCCAGGGTGCCCAGCACGCTGGCCACCGCCGCCATCTGCGCCGGGGTATGGGTGAGCCGGCGGGCGCTGGCGGCGGGGATCACCAGCAGGGAGGTGATCAACAATACCCCCACGGTGCGGATGGCACCGGCGATCAGCAGGGCCAGCAACAACATCAGCAGCAGCCGGGTGCGCTGTACCGCCACCCCTTCCACCTGGGCCAGTTCCTCGCTGACGGTGATGCTCAGCAGGGCTCGCCACTGCCACAGCATCAGCAACAGAATCAGGATGGCACCGGCCCACAGGGCCAGGGCATCCTGCCAGCCCACCGCCAGCAGGTCGCCGAACAGATAGGCAAACAGGTCCACCTGGATACCCTGCTGCAGGCTGATGGCAATCACCCCCAGGGCCAGGGTGGTGTGGGCGACAATGCCCAGCAGGGTATCGCTGGCCAGTTGCTGTTGATGCTGCAGGGCGGTGAGGGCAGCGGCCAGGCCCAGGCATACGGCCACCACAGCCAGGTACAGACTGATATCCAGCGCCAGCCCCAGGGCCGCCCCCAGCAGCGCGCCGTGGGCCAGGGTGTCGCCAAAGAAGGCCATGCGCCGCCAGACCACAAAGGCGCCCATGGGCCCGGACACCAGGGCCACGGCCAGGCCGGCGAACAGCGGCGGCAACAGCAGCTCAATCATGGTGGCAATTCCCGTCGTGTTGGTGGCCCGGTTGGGCGTCGCCATGCAGATCATGGTCGTGGTCATGATCGTGGGTATAGAGCGCCAGGTTGGGGGTGCCGGCGCCGGGCCCGAACAACTCGTGGTAGGCCGGGTCCCGGCTCACGGATTCCGGGCTGCCGGAGCAGCACACATGGCGCTGCAGGCAGATCACTTCGTCGGTGGCGGCCATCACCAGATGCAGGTCGTGGGAAATCAGCAGGATGGCGCAGCCCAGATCATCGCGGACCGATTTGAGCAGCCCATAGAGCGCATTCTGCCCGGCCACGTCCACCCCCTGGGCCGGTTCGTCCAGCACCAGCAGGTCCGGCTTGCGCAGCAGGGCCCGGGCCAGCAGCACCCGCTGCATCTCGCCGCCGGACAGCTGTTGCACCGCGCGGCGGCGCAGGTGGGCCACCCCGGCCTGCTCCAGGGCTGCCCGCCGGGCGGAGGTGGGACCGGGAGCGGCCAGCCACAGGAAGCGGTCCACGGTCAGCGGCAGGCTGTCGTCGATCTTGATGTGCTGGGGCATATAGCCCACCCGCAGGCCCTTGCGCCGGGTCACCGAGCCGCTGGACGGCGTCACCAGCCCCAGCACCACCCGCGCCAGGGTACTTTTGCCGGCGCCATTGGGGCCGATCAGGGTGGTGATGCGCCCGGGAGCCAGGGTCAGGCTCACCCCGGACAGCACGCTGTTGCCACCCAGGGTGACTGACACCGCCTGCACATTGACCAGAGGATCCGACATAGCAAAAGGGCCCGAAGAACAAAGGCGCAATGATATACTGCCGGCCTTTCGCCTGCACTTTGGGTTCAGTTGAAAGTTCAAAGTTGAAAGTTGAAACGCGCGGATAAAGCCATAGCCACTCGAAACGGGCCGTGCCCGCGCTTCACTGTCTCGACGGAAAAACGCGGGCACGGCCTGGAAACCACGATCGCACTTCCCGCGCTTTTCAACTTTGAACTTTCAACTCGCTAAACGAGGAAGTGATGCGTAGTTTGTGGTTGGTTATGTTGATGATGCTCAGTGCCCAGGCAGTGAGCCAGACCCTGGTGGCCAGTGTGGAGCCGTTGGCCAAGGTGCTGCGGGGTCTTTATGGCGACCAGGTGGAGGTGGTGACCCTGTTGCAGGCCAACCAGAACCCGCATCAGCTGGCCCTGTCCCCCCGCCAGGCCATGCTGGTGCAGCAGGCGGATCTGCTGGTGTGGCTGGGCGAGGCGGTGGAAGCGCCGCTGGCTCCCCTGGTGGCCCGCCGGCAGGGTCCGACCCTGAGCCTGCTGGCCCTGGAAGGTGTCCATCGCCGGGAAGGGGGGGAGGATCACGACCATGGGAATCACCATGCCGACCACGCCGATGCCACTCTGGATCCGCACCTGTGGCTGTCACTGGACAACATGATGCGACTGGCCGGAGCGCTGGCGCAGCAATACCCGCAGGGGCTGAAAGCCGGAGAACCGGCACGCTGGCAGCAACAGGCCAAAGACCGCCATACCCGGCACCGGCAGGCGCTGGTCGGGCTGGAGGGAGTGTCCTGGCTGAGCTACCACCAGCCCTGGGGATATCTCACCGAAACCCTGGGGCTGGCGGAGCCGCTGGTGGTGTCAAAGCAACTGGATGCGGGACCCGGTAGCCGGCGTTTTGTGGCGCTGGCCGGCGAGATTCGCGAGCAGCAGGTCCGCTGCGCCATCCTTGAGCCGGAAGCCCGCGCCGCCATGGTCTCCCGGCTGTGTCCGGATTGCCGGGTGCAGCCTCTGGACCCGCTGGGCCGGGACTACCCGGAACTGGATTATCTGAGCTGGCGGGATCGGCTGGTGGAAGGCTTCAAGGCGTGTCTGCAGGCGGGAGCGGGCTGAAGCTACGAGCTCCGCTCGCTGGATAAGAAAAGGTTGGAAGGTTCCCAAGGCTTCGGCATTTCTTACGAAGCCGCTGTAGGAGTGCCTCTTGAGGTGCGAACCTTGCGAAGCAAGGAAATCGCCCGAAGGGCGATCAGGCATTTCAGCACTCGACAGGTTTCAGAAAGAATGCCGGTGAGATTGATCTTTGTCGTCTCGCTAAGCGCGGTTCGCATGTCGCAGATCCCCTGCGGGGGCAAGCATGGCTCCTACAAAAGACTGCCAACCCTCGCAGCTGCTAGAGCTCCCGAATCGGAATCAACGTGGGCGGCGGTGGCGGAGGGGTGTTGTCGCGCAGCGCTGGAGGGCGGACAGATTCGGCCTGGCGCTGACGCAGCTCCTGTTGCTCGTTTTCCAGATACCGGGTGTCCGGGCTGACCGCATTCATGCCCCGGCTTTCATCGCTGGTATCCAGTTCCCGGGGCGACTCCAGATACATGGCCTCCAGCTCCTTGCCATCCAGCGGCTGGGCGGGAACCGGCTCGCGGGTTTGCGGCGCATCATCGTCCGGCGGCGCGGAGTCGGGCAGTTGTTCCGCCGCCAGGCTCAGGGCCGGGGCCATTAACAGGGCAATCATTATTTTTTTCATATCCCGATCATAGCGCTCCCGCAGGCCGGGGGGAACTGGCGGATTCGCACCACCCGGTGTCAAGGCGGGTCAATAATTCCCCGTTGGGCTCAGGGCCATTGAGGCGGCACCGGAAAACGGTATGCTGGAGCGCTTAATCTGAAACGGGTGCAGGGCCTGAATGGCACAGCAAAGCAAACCTATCGCAATGGCCTGCTGGGATTTGTCCTGGCTGCTGGACCGTGACAGCCGTCACGGGGCCTTTGCGTCGCTGGAAAAAGTGCTCGATGAAACCCAGCAACGGGGTTTCAATGCCTTGCGCCTGGATCCGTGCCCGCACCTGATTGCCCGCCCCGAGAACGGTGTCCATCTGGACCGCTGCGAATTGCAGGCGCCCGGGTGTGAGCCGGTGGAAGTGAAAATCCGCCACAGCCTCCAGAAACTGCTGCAGTCTGCCCACGAGCGCGGCCTGAAGGTCTGGTTCAGCAGCCGTTTTGTGGATGACAGCCGCGCGCGCCGTTCCTTTGTGCGACGGCCGGAAGACTTCGTCGCGGTGTGGAGCGACACCCTGTCCCTGGTGCAGGAATGGGGTTACCTGGAGGATGTGGCCGGGGTGGATTTCTGCCACCAGTTCCCCGCCCTGCCCTTCGCCCACGGCGTCACCCGTCGGGTGTTCAACCGGTCGCCGGACCGGCCCCTGCCGCCGCGTTGGTCCGCCAGCGCCGCCGAACGCATTGAGGAGTATCTGCTGGATATTCCCCGTGCCCTGCATGCCCTGTTCCCCGGGGTGCCCATCGGCCTGAGCACCACCACCCAGATCAGCGAGCAGTTGCGGCAGCTGGATACCAGTGAGCTGGATTTTCTCGATTTCAGCCTGTGGCTGGATGATGATCCGCGCTATCGACTGGCCAGCGGCGAGGCGGTGCCCATGACCGGCCTGGCCCGGCGCCTGGCCAGCCCGGTGAAGCAGCTTCTGCTGGATGCCGGCGGCATGCACTGGCAGCGGCGCATGGAAGACCAGTTACAGCGGCGTATGGCCTTTACCCGTCTGCGGCGTCTGCAGCCGGTGATCGGTGAAGGCTTTGTTCGCCAGCCCCGCCATCTGCGCCGCCTGCCCACCGGCTGGGCGGACCTGCACGAAATGATGGTGGTCAGCGCCCTTACCCAGGGGGTGGAATCCATGACGCCCACCTCCCTGGCCTGCCCGGCCTATGAGTGGCTGTGGCGGGAAGAGGAGTACCTGGCGCACCTGAATCATCTCATCCTGTCCGGCTCGGAGTAATCCCTCGCCCTCTATTTTCACTACAGAGCTCACAGAGTGAATGTAGGAGCGTCGCTGGCGGCGCGATTCACCCAGGTTCGAGTTACGAGGAGCGAGTTCCGAAAAGCGTTTTTACTACAGAGGGCAGAGAGTTCACTGAGGGAAACATTGCGTTATCTATGTGCGCTCAGTGCCCCTGCCGGCAGGGCACTGGCGGTGTGAAAAGTCGGGGGGTGGTTGTGATTTTCGAAACTCGCTCCTCGGAACTCGCTCCTGGCCTCTTACCCCGCCAACGCCGCAATCCGCCACTGAAAAATCCGCGCAAACTCTTCCGGGTCCTTGCTGCCCTGCCCTTCGCTGTGCTCGGACACCGGGCCGGCCAGTCGCGACAACCAGAAGCGCAGGGCGGCCACCGCCAGCGCCTCCAGCAACAGGCTGTCATCCACCTGCCCGCTGGACTCCCGGTAGCCTTCCAGCAGCGCTTGCTCCCGCTCGGCCACCGGCTTGCCATTGCGATCCACGCACCAGTCGTTGAGCGTTACCGCCAGATCGTATTCCGGGTAATCCAGGCAGGCGTTGTAGAAGTCCAGCAGGGCGCTGATGCGACCCTGTTGCCACAGCAGGTTGTCGCGGAACAGGTCGCCGTGGATCAGGGTGGTGCCGGTGGGTCGTGCCTGCCAGTCACTCAGCAGTGCCCTGGCCCCCTCGCGGTGGTCGTCTGGCAGCTGGTCCAGGTGGCTAGCCAGTGTCTCCAGCCGTTGACGTTCGCCGGGCAGGGTCTGCAGGGCGCCGGTAGCACATTGATGCAGTTGGGCGAGCAGCGCGCCCACCTGTCGGCAACGGTCCAGATCCACGGCAAAATCATGCTCCCCGGGCAGGCGCGGCATCAGCACCGCCGGTTTGCCGGCCACCGTGATCTGGTCCTGGCCGCCATGATCCGTCAGCGGGGCGGGCACCGGCAGACCCTGTTCAGCCAGGTGCGCCAGCAGCACCAGATACGGGGCGAGAGCCGCGTGGGTCAGGGTTTCGAAAACCGTCAGCACTAGTGGCGCAGGTTGCTGGTGGCGATCCTCTGCCTCAATCAGGAAGGTGCTGTTTTCGATGCCATGGCTGGCCGCCCGATAATCCCGCAGTCGGAAGCCGTAACCGTCCAGAACGGCGGCAAGTTGGCGGTGACTGAGCGGGGTATAAACGGACATTGGATTCCTTGTCGGCAAAAAGGCCGCAGATGACCGGACTCTGCGGGCGAGCAATGGTATAACAGGCGCTGATAACAATAACGACGCATCTCCAACAATAACAAAAGGATGACTTGCCATGCGTTACGGGATTCTGTTTTTCGGGTTACTGTTTGCTGCCGCCAGCCAGGCGGATGGGGTGGCGCACTATCAGGACCAGCGTTTCGGCTACGTGGCCGGCAATCTGATGAACATCACCCTGGACTATGACAACCGCGAGCTGACTCCCACCGGGGTGGGGGTGCGTCTGGGGGGCATGATCGACCCGTACTGGGGGGTGGAGCTGCGTGCTGCCGTGGCGCCTTCCGGCGATACCTGGCGGGCCGAGAACAGCCGCAACAAGGTGGATTACACCGTGGATCATATCGGCGCCTTGCTGGCCACCGGCCGGTTGCCGTTCCAGTCACCGGTCACGCTGCCCGTGCTGGATGCCTACGTGGACGAATTTTTCGTGCAGGGCTTTGCGGGTATTGCCGATGTGAAGGTGAAAACCAACCGGCGTCGCTGCAACGCGCTGCGCTGCCGGGATGATGTCTCGCGTAATGATGAGACCAGTCTGGCCTTTGGCGCCGGAGTGGGCGTGCGCACCACGTTCAATCTGGGGCTGACCCTCCAGTACATGCAGTACGTGGACAAGGATTACATCACCGTGACCGGCATCGAAGGCGGTCTGGAGTGGTATTTTTAGTAACGTTTCATGCCGCCGGCCCGATGCATGAGCGTCATCGACGGCAGATACAAAGAGGACAATCGATGAATCCTGCAGTATTCGAGCGTGGCGCGGTGCGCGCCCTGATGAGCCTGCCCGGTGCGGTGCTGGACAAGCTGTCCGCCGGCCTGGAAACCCACAGTCGCTCCCATCTGGATTCCCGCCTGCGCTTCCTGTTGGCGCTCAGCGCCGCCAAGCCGACGCTGGATAGCGGTACCGTGGAACAGGCTCGCCGCCTGTACCGGGATGTCATCAATCTGCTGGATGTGGCGCCGGTGTCTTTGCCTGTGGTGGTCGATCACCAGGTTCCGCGGGACGATGGCAGCTCGATGCGGGTGCGGCGTTATCGTCCGGCCCTGGCGCCACGGGTGGCGCCGGCAATCCTGTTCATGCACGGTGGCGGCTTTACCGTGGGTGGCGTGGACGAGTACGACCGCCTGTGCCGCTACATTGCCGACCGCACCAATGCGGTGGTGTTGAGTGTGGATTACCGGTTGTCCCCGGAGCATCCCTCTCCGGCGGCGGCGGAGGATTGCCTGGCCGCCTGGCGCTGGTTGCTCGACAACACCGCCGCCATGGGGCTGGACCCGCAGCGGCTGGCGGTGATGGGCGACAGTGCCGGCGGCAACCTGAGCGCCGTGGTCTGCCAGCAGGCCAAACAGGCCGGCCTGACCCTGCCTGCCCTGCAAGTGCTGATCTACCCCACCACCGACGGGGCCCTCAAGCACCCCTCGGTGCAGACCCTGGGCCAGGGCTTCGGCCTGGATATGGCCTTGCTGACCTGGTTTCGCAGCCAGTTTATTCAGGATCCGGCGATGATGGAGGACTTCCGCGTGTCGCCCCTGCGCAACCCGGACCTGTCCGGTCTGCCCCCCGCCATCCTGATCACCGCCACCGATCCGCTGCGGGACGAGGGGCTGGAATATGGCGAGAAATTGCGGGCAGCGGGGGTGGATGTCACTGCCCTGGATTACCCGCAACTGGTCCACGGCTTTCTCACCATGGGCGGCGTTATTCCTGCGGCACGCAAGGCGGTCAATGCCATCTGCGACGCCACTGTCCAGCGGTTGTGATTCAGCTACAAGCTACAAGCCGCAAGCTACAACGCGATAAGGAACAGTGCATTCACGAACCATAGAGGCCGCGACCACACATTGGACGCGGTCTCTATCCTTGAAGATACAGAAAGAGGCGATCCGCGTTGCAGCTTGCGGCTTGTAGCTTGCAGCTGCGTCTCAGAACTCCCCCACAAACTGATTATAAAACTGCCGCGCCGTGCGCCCGGAGCGTACGCCTTTCTCCATGGAAAACCGCCGGGCGCGCACGTGCAATTGATCGCGGTCTTTCACCTCGCCAAACAGGTGATCGACGATCTCGAAATACTGCGGTTCGCTGATCGGGTAAAAACTCAACGCCAGCCCGAAACGATCCGAAAGGGAAATCTTTTCCTCCACCGCATCACCGTGATGAATCTCCCGGCCCACCACCTGGCTCTGTTCATTGTCTTTCATGTATTCCGGCACCAGATGGCGACGATTGCTGGTGGCGTACAGGCGCACATTCTCCGGCGGCAATTCCAGGGAGCCTTCCAGCACACTTTTCAGATGCTTGTACTGGTGTTCTCCGTCCTCGAACGACAGGTCATCGCAGTAGACGATAAAGCGCTGACTGCGTTCGCGGATATCATCAACGATATCCGGCAGATCCTGCAGGTCGTCCTTGTCCACCTCGATCACCCGCAACCCCCGCGGCGCAAACTCGTTCAGCAACGCCTTGACGATGGAGGACTTGCCGGTGCCCCGGCTGCCCCACAACAGCACATGGTTGCAGGGTTCGCCGCGCAGAAACCGTTCCGTGTTCTGCAGGATCTTCGCCTTCTGGGTATCGATGCCGAGCAGATCCTCCAACCGTACCGGATCCGGTCGGCTCACCGGTCGCAGGGTGCCGGAACGGCCCCGCCAGATCGCGGCAGGAATGTTTCGCCAGTCGATGTTGGAAGCCATGGAAGCCTCGTGAGAAAAAGTGGGAAAGCAATGACGCCGCCAGGAAAATAACGAAGCCTGACAAACCGGTCTTTCGTTGGAGCCTTGCTTGCAAGGCGAAGAGGCGGCTGTTCTGAAAGGATTCGCCTTGCAAGCAAGGCTCCAACGGTGAAAGTCTAACAAAAGTTTTTCCTCTGGAGCATGCGTGGCCGCTGAACTTTCACTATGCTTGAATCTCCAATGCATGGTCCTCGACGACTATTTCAGGAGATCGTCAATGAAAGCTGTTGCCCTGGTTGTGCCCGCCTTTGCATTGCTGGCCACCGCCTGCGCCACCCAGTACGACACGGACTACCCGGCCGGGCTGCCGGAAAGCACTACCACCTGCCCGGAAGATCCGCCCCAGGCCTGCACCATGGATTACCGCCCGGCCTTCGGCTATGACGAGCAAGGGGGCATCCTCGGCGAGTACGGCAATGCCTGCGGAGCCTGTGCCACTGACGGGGTGAAATACACCTCCCCCAAACAGCTGCCGCAACCGGCCGCTGCCCCGGACGACAAATAACCTCGAGGTCGCCCCTTGCCCAAGGCCCTGACCCTGCTGCTGGATTTTGACGACCAGTACCGTCGTGATGTGCAACAGAGCCACGCCTTTCTGCACCGCCGCGATCGCCGTTTTGCCCAGCAGCAGGAAGACCAGAAACAACCGCTCACCGTGCCCGCCTGGCTTGCGGCCCTGCATGCCCTGAACGGCCAGCGCCGTGAAGCCGGCGCCGACCCGCGTCTGCGTCACTGGCGCCAGGCCCGCTGGGTGTTTGCCGGCCTGGGAGCCCTGCTGGGGGCGGGTTTCATGCTGGGTCTGCTCTGGTATGACGGCAGCCGGCAGATCAACCTGACCCTGCTGATCGGCCTGGTGGCCCTGCAACTGCTGCTGGCCCTGTTCACCAGCCTGCAGGCCTGGCTGGGCTGGCAGCCCTGGGGCAGCCTGCTGGGGGCGCGCCAGGGGGAGGATCCTCTGGCCGCCCTGCGCCCGGCTCTGTGTGCCCGCATCGCCCACACCGGGGGGTTGCTGTTTGCCATCAGCGGTCTGCTGACCTTGCTGGCCCTGGTGGTGGTGCAGGATCTGGCCTTCGGCTGGAGTACGACACTGCAGACCTCCGCCGACGGCTATCACCGGATGGTGGCGGCCCTGGCTCAGCCCTGGCAGAGCCTGTGGCCCGCAGCGGTCCCCTCGGCGGAGCTGGTGAGCGCATCCCAGTTCTACCGGCTTGCGGACACTCCGGCGGATAACCCGGCCTTGCTGGGGACCTGGTGGCCCTTTGTGCTGATGCTGTGGCTAGTGTATGTGCTGTTGCCCCGGCTGGTGTTGCTGATGCTGGCGGCCCTGCAGCTCCGCTGGCAGGCCGGCCGGGCCCTGCGCGCCCACCCGGGCTGGCAGGGGCTGTTCTATCGCTTCGAGACGCCTTGGGTGGAAACCCGTGGCCAGGAAGACAGCCAGCCCGCCCCGGCGGCGGCCAAAACGGACCTGTCGCCCCTGCCGGACAGTGCCACCCTGATCCACTGGGCCGGCGCCGCCATGGACGCCCCCGGCCTGTTGCCCCGCCTCAGCCGCGATCCGGCGCCGCTTCAATGCCGTGCCGGGGGCAACAATTCTCTGGAAGAGGATGCCCGGGTGCTGGAACAGACCGGCGCCCGCAATCAGCCGGTGATCCTGGTCACCCGGGGCTGGGAGCCGCCCACCGGGGAACTCAGCGATTTCATTGTCGATGCCCGCGATCACTGGCCCGCCGCCACCCTGCTGGCCCTGGTGCCGCTGGCGGATGAGCAGGGCGCCGTGCTCACCGATGTCGGGCTGCTGGCCCAGTGGCAACGCTTCGTGGATCGTCAGGGCGACAGCCATCTGTTGCTGTGCGCCCCCCGGGAACAGGATCAACGATGAACGAAACGGCCCAACAACTGCCCCGCTTTGCCGTGGTTGGCCACCCCAACAAGGGCAAGTCCAGCGTGGTGGCCACCCTGGCCCAGAACGACTCCATTGCCATCGCCATGGAGCCGGGCACCACCCGCGACAGCCACCGTTACCCCATGAAGGTGGATGACACGACCCTCTACGAGCTGATCGACACTCCCGGGTTCCAGCGTCCCCGCAAGGTACTGGCCTGGTTGCAGGGGCACAGCCTGTCCGCCTCCGATCGCCCGGAAACCGTGGCCGCCTTCGTCACCCAGCATGGGGATGACCCGCGCTATCACGATGAATGCCAGCTGCTGGCTCCCATCGTGGACGGCGCGGGGATCATCTATGTGGTGGACGGCTCGGTGCCCTACAACCGCGAACACGAAGCGGAAATGAACATCCTGCGCTGGACCGGCCGCCCCAGCCTGGCGCTGATCAACCAGATCGGCAGCGACGATCACAGTGCTGACTGGGAAGCGGCCCTGGGCCAGTATTTCCAGATCGTGCGCCGTTTTGACGCGGTGCGCGCCCCCTTCGAAAAGCACCTGGACCTGCTGCGCAGCTTCGGGCAACTGGCGCCGGACTGGCGCGAGCCGCTGGATGCGGCGCTGGAATACCTGCAGGCCCTCAAATTTGGCCGCGACAGCCAGGCCCTGGAACATATCGCCGATGCCCTGATCGACATGCTCGGCCATCAGGAAAGTGCCCGCCTGGGCGAGCACGAACCGGCCAAACCGCTGCTGCCCAAATTGCGCCAGCGGTGGCATCACTGGCAGCGCGAACGGGAGCAGCGCCTGCGCCGGTCGGTGGAAGATCTTTATCAGCACCGTCGCCTGCAACGGCAGGAAAGCGACCTGCTCACCCCGGACGATGGTGACCTGTTCAGTGAGCGTACCCGCCAGCTCTGGGGCATCAGCAAGACCCAGCTGGCCGCCGCCGGTTTCGGTGCCGGTGCGGTGGGCGGCGCGGGCCTGGATGCGGTGACGCTGGGGCATTCCCTGGGCACCGGCGCGCTGATCGGTGGGCTGCTCGGCGCGGCCGGCAGCTATTACTACAGCGACAAACTCACCCGCCTGAAACTGGGCCCGCTCAGTGGCGGCTTCCGGGAAGCGGTCTACGGCCCCCTGAAAGACCCCCAGTTCGCCTATGTGGTCCTGGGCCGTGCCCTGGTGCACAGCTACGAAGTCAGCCAGCGCAACCACGCCGGTCGCGACGTGCTGGTGGTCAATGAGGCCGGCGAACACTGGCTCGATCACATGGACCGCAAGGAGCGCCAGCGCCTGCACAAGACCCTGCTATCCCTGGCCAGCCGTAAATTCGAACCGGGCAAACGCCAACGGCTGATCGAGCAGCTGGAACAGGCGCAACAGGCGTTCGGGCAATGGCAGATGGGGCAGTTTGAAGGCAGTTGACAGTTTATAGTGGACAGCTACGCGGTCTTGATTGGTTGTTAATTGTAGCGCAGGAGGCCGCGCTTAAAGCTTGGGCGCGGCCTCAAGTGTTTTAAAATCGACAAACCGGGCTCGCGCCGCTGTCAACTGTCCACTATCAACTGCCAACTGTATTTTTTTGCATTCCACTCAGTCAGCAAAACCGCCCTGGCAGCAGATTTGTGAAGGCTATTCGTTGCCTTGGTCTCGCACACTGGGCAAGCTAAAACGACCTTGCGAGGACGTGTGATGCTGCCTGAAGAAATCAAACTCAAGCTGGCCCCCTTGTCCCGGAGTGCCTGGCGGCCCCGGACAGGCCCTGCTGTGCCCGGCGCGCGTTCGAAATTCGGGGGCTTGCCCCTGTTGAGGCCCGACGAGTCCTGGCCCTGTTGTGCCCATTGCCATCAGCCCATGCAGTTGTTCGTGCAGCTGGATTCCGGGGATTTGCCGGCGGAGGCGGGTCAGCCGTTCGGTGACGGGGTATTACAGGTGTTCTATTGCACCAACATGGAAGAAGAATGCGAGGTGCTTTGCCAGGCCCATCTGCCCTTCTCCGAAGCCTCACTCACCCGGGTGATTCCCCGGGATCAGACCGGCGGCTTCGACGCCTTGCCGGTGACCATTCCTGATGCCTTCCCCGAACAGTCGCTCACCGGCTGGAGTCGCCACAACGATTTTCCCGATCAGCAGGAAACCGTGGCCATCAATGATGATCTCCCCGACGGCACCCTTGCCCTGCTCCATGCCCACCGCCCTGCCCCGCGGGCCGGTGACAAGCTGCTGGGCTGGCCGCACTGGGTGCAGAATGTGGACTACCCGACCTGCCCCTGTTGCCAGAAAAAAATGCAATATATCATGCAGCTGGATTCCACCGACACCCTGCCCTTCTGGTTCGGTGATTACGGTTGCGCCTATGTTTTTCAGTGTGAAAATCACCCCGACGTGATGACCATGACCTGGTCAAGCCGCGCCTGATTTTTGAAAATAAAATTTCTTTCTTTCCCCTTTATTGTTGGAGCCTTGCTTGCAAGGCGAACACCTTGCCGACCTGATTCGCCTTGCCAGCAAGGCTCCAACGGAAAGGGGGGGGGAGATAATCAATGCCCCCGCTCACGACGGTAACGTTGTGGCGAAACGCCCATCACTTTTTTAAACAATCGCGAAAAATAATAGGGGTCATCATAGCCCAGCCGGGCGGCAATCTGCGCCAGGGTGTCGTCGCTGATATCCAGCAGATAGCAGGCATGGCTGACCTTGATGCGTTGAAAGGCCTGCATGGGAGTTTGCCCGGTCTGGCGTTTGTATTCGCGGATAAAGTGGTAGCGCGACAGCGTACTGGTGGCGCTCACCAGCTCGTCCAGATTGAGACGGCGGGTGAGGGCGGTCTGCAGGTAGCTGTTGACCCGGTTGATGTCCAGGGAGGCGTGGCGGGTGGTGTACTGGCGGCGCATCAGGGCCGCAAAGGCCAGCAGGCTACGCAGCAGGTTGGCGGCGTAGACCAGGTGCTCCGGCTGTACCCGGGTGGCGGCGGCGAGCAGGGCCTGAAATTCCTCTGCCAATCGTGAATGTACCCCCACCGTTACCCGCTGACGCTCCACGCCTTCTCCGGCAATTTCGTCAAAATACCCTGTGACCTCATCCCCCCCTAAATGCACCCAGTAAATACTCCAGGGATCACTGTCGTCCGCCTGATAGCGATGGGGAAGGCCTTCCGGTAGCAGTAACAGATCCCCGGCGGTTACCGCCAATGTCTGGCCCTCGACCTGCAGCTGGCCCTGGCCTGAGACGCAGTAAATCAGCAGATCATCCGCGGGATTCGCCCGGTACATGCGGTGTCCGCTGGCATGGGGGTAGTAGCCGACGCCATGGGGAAGGCAGCCGCGACAGAGTGGGTGCGCCGTCATGGTGGCCAGCACCGCCGGGGGCACCACGGTGCGCTGGCCACTGGCGGGCAGCGGCCAGCGGGAGGTTTCCGCCGGGTGGTTGTCGGGGTCGGTTGAAGAGCTCATAAGCAGCAATATAGTCCATCCTGGGTCAAAAGTGGCTATCTCTATCCGCCGGAGGCTGTGCTACAACGTATTCAGAGGTTCCCTAACGCGCAGACTCGCTTCACGCTGGCTCGCCAGCCCAAACAAGAATGGAGACCCCATGGCTCGTCAACTCCCCATGCTGATCAATGGCGAATTCGTCGCCAGCCAGACCGACCAGTGGATACCGGTTACCAATCCGGCCACGCAAGAGGTGCTGTGCGAAGCCCCGGCAGCCACCGCCGGCGAAATGGAGCAGGCCATCGCTTCCGCCAAGGCGGCCTTTGCCGACTGGAAGGAAGTGCCGGTGTCCGAGCGGGCGCGATTGATGCTGCGTTACCAGGCCCTGCTCAAGGAGCACCAGGAAGAGATTGCCGAGATCCTCAGCCAGGAAACTGGCAAGACCTTCGAGGATGCCAAGGGGGATGTGTGGCGCGGTATCGAAGTGGCCGAGCAGGCCGCCAATATCGCCTCGCTGATGATGGGCGAGACCATGGGCAATGTGGCGCGCAGCATCGACAGCCACTCCTGGACCCAGCCGCTGGGAGTCTGTGCCGGTATCACCCCCTTTAACTTCCCGGCCATGATTCCCCTGTGGATGTTCCCCCTGGCCATCGCTGCCGGAAACACCTTCGTGCTCAAGCCTTCCGAGCAGGATCCCATGACCCCCAACCGGCTGGCGGAGCTGTTCCAGCAAGCCGGTGCAGCGCCGGGTCTGCTTCAGGTGGTCCATGGCGGCAAGGAGCAGGTGGATACCCTGCTGACCCATCCCGATATCAAGGCGGTGTCCTTTGTGGGTTCGGTGCCGGTGGGGCAGCACGTGTACCGCACGGCCACCGAGCATTTGAAACGGGCCCAATGTTTTGCCGGTGCCAAGAACCATATGGTGATCATGCCGGATGCGAAAAAAGAACAGGTGATCAGCAGCCTGGTGGGGTCGTCCTGTGGCGCGGCAGGGCAGCGCTGCATGGCCATCAGCGTGGCCGTGTTTGTAGGCGATTCCAAAGCCTGGATCGATGAGTTGAAAGACGAGTTCGCCAAGATCCGCCCCGGCGCCTGGAACGATCCCGATGCCGCCTACGGCCCGCAGATCAGTCCCCAGGCCAAACAGCGTGTGCTCACCCTGATCAAGCAGGGCAAGGAAGAGGGCGCCAATTGTTTGCTGGATGGTTCCGAGTGCACCGTGGATGGCCTGCCGGATGGCAACTGGGTGGGACCCACCCTGTTTTCCGGTGTGACCCCGGACATGTCCATCTACCGGGAAGAAATCTTCGGCCCGGTACTCTGCTGCGTCACCGTGGATACCCTGGAAGACGCCCTGGAGCTGGTCAACAACAGCCCCTACGGCAACGGCACCTCCATCTTCACCGCCTGCGGCGCAGCGGCGCGCAAATACCAGCATGAAGTGGAAGTGGGGCAGGTGGGTATCAACGTGCCGATCCCGGTGCCGCTGCCGTTCTTCAGCTTTACCGGCTGGAAAGGCTCGTTCTACGGTGACCAGCACGCCTATGGCAAACAGGCCGTGCGCTTCTACACAGAAACCAAGACCGTCACCAGTCGCTGGTTCGATTCCGATATTCCGGCGGGCGGGCCAAACATGAGTATCAATTTGAAGTGACGGGATTCTCCGTAGGAGCGTCGCTGGCGGCGCGATTCCAGCGTCAGGTTATCGCGCCGCCAGCGACGCTCCCGGGGCAGGGTCTTGAATGATGAAAAGGTCTTGAAAGGATCAACGCGTGGACTTTTCTTTTAGCGAAGAACAAATCGCCTTCCGCGAAACGGCCAGACAGTTTTCTGAAAAAGCGCTGGCGCCTTTCGCCGCAGAATGGGATGCAAACAGCCTCTTTCCCAAAGACGCCATTCGCGAAGCCGGGGCGTTGGGGTTTTGTTCCCTGTACTGCGATGAAGAGCACGGCGGCATGGGGCTGAGCCGACTGGATGCGGCGCTGATCTTCGAGCAACTCTCCCAGGGCTGCACCTCGACCACGGCTTTCATCACCATCCACAACATGGCCACCTGGATGCTCACCCGGTTTGGCAGCGATACCATCCGGGCGTGCTGGGCGGCGGACCTGATGAGTGGGGAAAAGCTGGCGTCCTACTGCCTTACCGAACCCGGAGCCGGTTCCGATGCGGCCTCATTAAGCACCACCGCGAAAAAAGACGGCGATGACTATGTGCTGAATGGCGCCAAAGCCTTCATCTCCGGCGCCGGCGATACCGATGTGCTGGTATTGATGGCGCGCACCGGTGGGCCCGGTGCTGGCGGTATTTCCTGCTTTGCGGTGCCCGCGGATACCCCCGGCATCAGCTATGGGCGCAACGAAGCCAAGATGGGCTGGAAGAGCCAGCCCACCCGGGCGGTGATTCTGGAAGACGCACGGATTCCTGCCGAGTGCCTGATCGGCGAAGAAGGGCAGGGCTTCCGAATCGCCATGGCCGGGCTGGATGGTGGCCGCATCAATATCGCCAGCTGCTCGCTGGGTGCGGCCCAGGCGGCTCTGCGCCAGGCTCAGCAATACGTGCAGGAACGCAAACAGTTCGGCCAGGCCATCGGTGATTTCCAGACCGTGCAATTCACCCTGGCGGATATGGCCACAGAACTGGTGGCTGCCCAGCAAATGGTGCGCCTGGCCGCCTGGAAACTGGATCAGAATCACAGCGATAAGAGCATGCTGTGCGCCATGGCCAAACGCCTGGCCACGGACCTGTGTTTCAGCGTCTGCAACCAGGCCCTGCAACTGCATGGTGGCTATGGCTATATCAGTGAGTACCCGCTGGAGCGCTACGTGCGTGATACGCGGGTCCACCAGATTCTGGAAGGCACCAACGAAATCATGCGCGTGATTATCGCGCGCAATGTGCTGAAAGATTTATCGTTTCTGTAAAGGGTCGGACGTCAGAAGTCCGGCCCGTCTCTAAACGCACAATAATATCCGCTCGGGAAAGCGGCAGGGAGAGACAACCATGAAAATCGGATTCTTCGGTGTCGGTCATATGGGTGGTCCCATGGCCGCCAATCTGGTCAAGGCCGGACACGAGGTAGCGGCATTTGATCTGGTGCCCGCCTTGTTGGCGGCCGCAGTGAATGATGGCGTCAAGGCTGCCGAGAGTGCCGCTGAAGCGGTGCAGGGAGCGGATGTGATCGTGAGCATGCTGCCCTCGGCGGCGGCGGTTCGTGGCTTGTACCTTGGCGCCCGGGATAGAGAAGACGGGGGCGTGCTGCAACACATTGATAAAAGCGCCCTGATTATCGACTGCTCCACCATCGATGCGGACACTGCGCGGGATGTGGCAGGCATTGCCCGAGAGCAGGGCAGGGTGATGATCGACGCCCCGGTCTCCGGTGGCGTGGGCGGGGCAAAGGCCGGCACCCTGACTTTTATCTGTGGCGGTGAAAGCGACGCCATCGAACGGGCCCGCCCGGTGCTGGAATGCATGGGCGCCCAGGTGTTCCGTGCCGGCGATAACGGTGCCGGCCAGCTGGCAAAAATCTGCAACAACATGCTGCTCGCCATCCACATGATCGGCACCGCGGAAGCCCTGCAGATGGGCGCGGACCACGGCCTGGACCCGGCGGTACTGTCCGAGATCATGAAAGCCAGTTCCGGCGATAACTGGTCCCTGGACAAGTACAACCCCTGGCCCGGTGTCATGGAAAATGTCCCTTCATCGAAAGACTACGAAGGCGGCTTCGCCGTGAAGCTGATGAACAAGGACCTGGGCCTGGCACTGCAAGCCGCATTGAGCACCCAGTCCGCCACCCCCATGGGAAACCTGGCAAAAAGCCTCTACGCCGCCCATGGAAACCATGGCTACTCTGAAAAAGACTTTTCCAGTATCCAGCGGTTTTTTCGCCACAAGGAGTAAGGCAGTTAACAGTGAATAGTTAACAGCGCGCGAGAGAGCGTCACTCCAACTGAAATGAGAAAGGCCGCGCCCAAATCGGGGTGCGGCCTTTTTTGTTTTCGCTGTTAACTGTTCATTATTCACTGTTAACTATCGTCCGCTTGCCAAAGCCGATCCGGTTCGTGCCCCAGAAACCGGGGGCGGCGTTGCCTGGCCGCATAGGGTTTTACGCAGGCGTTGTCGCGCCGGTTGAACACGAAGAACACATTGCTGCGAGGGTCCGGCGCCATGTTGGCGTTGGAGCCGTGCAGGGTGTTGCAGTCGAACAGCAGCAGGCTGCCAGCCGGGCCGGTGGGGGCGTCGATACCATGGCGATTGATCATGGCTGTCAGCGCCTGCTCCGAGGGGACGCCGATCTGCTGGGTTTTCAGTGATTGCTTGTGATGCTCATCCGGTGTGGGGCCCACACAGGGAATAAAGTGCTTGTGAGAGCCGGGGATCAGCATCAGCGGTCCGTTGAAGGAGTGATTATCCGTCAGGATGATGGAGGCGCTTACCGCATGCATGGCCGGCATGCCGTCTTCCGCATGCCAGGTTTCAAAATCGGAATGCCAGTTGAACCCCTTGCCCTTGAAGCCGGGCTTGTAGTTGATGCGGGACTGGTGCACATAGTGGCCGCCACCGAGAATCTGCTCCACCCGTTGAGTCAGTCGCGGATCGCGGGCCAGGTGTTGAAAGGCCCGGTGCAGGAAATGCACGGCAAACACGGACCGGATCTCATGGCTATCCGGCTCGGTGATAGTGAACGGCTTACCCCGGTAGTCCTCACGATTGAGAAGCTCACTCATGGCCTCGGTCAGAGAGGCCACCTCCTCAGGCGGCAGAAAACCGGGCTCGAAAAGAAAGCCGTTTTCCTCGAAACGATTCAGCTGTTGTTCGGTCAGTGGACCGGGCAAGTGGCGGCCTTTGACCGTATTCTCCCGGCGCGCGTGCCAGGGGTGTTCCGGTTGCTGGTACAGCCGGGTCGGGTAGGGGTCGGCCTGTATCGGGGCCGGGCAAGTCAGGTTCTGCGCTGACATCAAATCACCTCCGCGATCTAATCCACCGTTCAGAAACCGCCTTGCTAAAAGGCGTTCAGTGTCATCATCTCCTGTTGGCGACCTGGGCACTCGAACAGCCGCTATCGGGCCAGACGGCAAAAAAACTGGCGCAGTGCATCAAGTCGAGTCTGTTGCTCAAATAATCCGGCAAGCAGAAAGGCCGGGGTGCGTGAAGATAAGGGTTATAACGGGAGTTTCAACCCTTGTGTGGGAAGTTGTCGGGCGATAGCGTTGTCCGTATTGCACATGGTTAACTCACCCTGCCTGGCCCGGGCGATGCGTTTCGTCTCAACGTGGAGATAGCAGTTGGCGAACGCCTTGTCTAATTCCATATCCGCCAGCGTGCTTATCAACTAGTAGTCATCGTGCATACGCCACCATTGGTAGGGCTCGCTTTGTGGCCAGCCACCGGGCGAATCTTCCCACTGTTCCTGGCGACCGTACGGGGTGATATCCAGCAGCCGGAAATGGGTATCGAACAGTTCTCCGCCACGGTCGGTACTGAAGTAGGTGCGGTAGACCAGGTTGTCGTCGTAGCGAATAAACACGTTGATGGCAAACCCCTTGCCGGCGCCGAAAGCATCCGCGAAACGACGCTGATGGTCGGTATACCAGGGCGCCTGCCAGTGCATACGCTTTTGCAGTGCCAGGATCTCGTGTTGCGGTGCCGGGGAGGTGAACACGAACGTCGTATCCCTGGCGTTGACGTGGGCAAGATTGTGGCCAATGTTGTCCATCACCATTGAGCAACCCTCACAGGGGGTGGCGCCGGGCTCGAGCATTGCGCAATAGACAATCAGTTGCCGGCGTCCCTCAAACAGATCCACCAGACCCACCTCACCATGCGGCCCGGTGAAGGTGTAGTTTTCTTCCACGGGCACCATCGGTAACCGACGGCGTTCGGCAGCCAGCTCGTCCTGCATTCGGGTCAATGCCTTCTCCCTGTCAAGCAGGGCCTGTAGAGACGCTTCCCACTCATTGTGGGAGGTGGTTTTTGGTAGTGCCGTTTTTTTCGAGGTCATGAGTGCGACTCCTTTTGTTCCGGGTGGTCTACTTCATGATCGAATGTGCCGCGTCGATTTCGACAAGATCCTGACTCTGGCAGTGTAGGCATTTGGCGTGGCCGGTCAAAGGGCGCTACCGTGTTGAAAAAAGGCGTTAATGCTTTTCGAAGGGAGGGGAAAGCGGTGGCAATGTGTCGGTAAAACACCGGACTGTGATGCAGTGCGAAAACACCGGTGAGCGGCGCAAGGCCACTCACCGGTACCGAAATCAGGCAATATTGTTGATGCGCGGGCCTTCGCGGAACAGCTGATCCAGCTCGCCTTGGTAGTAGGCTTCCACCCGCGGGTTCATCACGGCTTTCCACAATGGCGGCACCATGGCCAGCAACATCATGGCGGAATAACCAGCTGGCAGTTGCGGGCTCTCGTCATAGTGGCGCAGCACCTGGTAACGACGCTTGGCATAGGCGTGGTGGTCGCTGTGGCGTTGCAGTTGGAACAGCACCAAATTGGTCACAAGGAAATTCGAGTTCCAGCTGTGTGCCGGGGTGACCCGTTCATAGCGACCGGTCTGCAGTTGGCGACGATGCAGGCCGTAGTGTTCGATGTAGTTGACGATCTCCAGCGCCAGAGCCGCAAAGAAACTCTGGCCGACAAAAAACAGCACTCCCTGCCAACCCCACAGGACACCGAAGGCTACCGCAAACAGGAAGGAGATGCCGTACCACCAGATCAGCTCGTTATGAATGCTGATGTTGTTCTTGCCCTTGCGTTCCAGGTACTGCTTTTCCAGTTTCCACGCATTCTTGAAATTGCGCACAAACGCCTTGGGCAGAAAATCATACAGAGACTGGTTATAGCGGCTGGAAGACGCATCATCCGGGGTGGACACATGCACATGGTGACCACGCACATGCTCCACCTTGAAGCCGCCGTAGGTCACCGACGACAACAGCAGGCCACCCATCCAGTTTTCCACCTTGGGGTCCTTGTGAATCAGCTCGTGACCCAGGTTGATAGCGATCATGCCGCCAAGCAGACCGATGGACATGATCCAGCCGAGCATGCCGGCCGAGGAATAGTCATTGCTGACGAACACATGGCCGGCATAGAACAGCAGGCCCAGCCAGGCCACGGCCAGCAGCAGGGGCAGGGCGCGGTAGCTCTTGTCCTGGGACAGTTCGGGGACCTGTTTTTCTTCATCCGGGTTCACCGGGTCCTTGCCGACCAGGTAATCCACCACCGGCACCAGAATGAAGAACACCGCCAGAATCATCCAGGCCCAGAGATTCTGGGTACCCTGCTCACGCCCCACCAGAGCGGAAAACGGCACCATGGGAAGAAAGAGCATCCAGCAGGCCAGGTAGCCCCATTTTTTCAAACGCAACAAGGTATCAGGATTTATTTTTTCCAACATGATAATGCCTCGCATAATGCTGTGCAGATCACTGCAAGATGACGTTGAAAGAAAAGAAATAATCGATCAGATCATTCGACGGGATTGACGCATTCCGCTCGGGACGGATTGCCCTTGCAGCGCACCTTGCGCAGCAGGCTCATCATGTCCTTGTTGTAAACGCCCTGGTTGGCCAGATCGATACGGGCCTGGCGAAACATTTCGTCGTAACGAGTAGTTTCTGCATCAGAAATATTGATCCACCACTTGTCATCCACTTCGCTGTCGGCGTTGTTGATGATGCGCATGGCACGATCAAACTGGCCGGCCAGATACTTGCGGGATTGATCGGCAAAATCTGAGGGGAAAAGATCCTTGCGAAGAATCAGCTGTGCACTCAATTGGCCGAGCACCAGATCAATGATGCCGCCGTCCGGCTGCATGCCCTTGTACAGTTCCAGGGCGGAATAACCGAAGATGGGAGCGAAGCAGGTATCCACGGAACCGTTGTTGAAACGGGTGGAGAAGTTGGTGATATCCGACATCACCGGTGACATGCCCACACGCTTGGCCATGTTCGCCTCGGCCACATCGTATTCCAGCACCGCAATGGATTTTCCCGCCAGTTCTTCCACCGTATCGATGCTGTTGTCCTTCACGAACAGATAAGCTGCGCCCATGGGTACCAGGCCGCCGAACTCATAGGGGCCGGACACCAGATGTGGGTTTACCTTGGGGTTACCGCTGGCCAGGATCGTCACCACCATGCGCATAGCATCGTAGTCGGGGATGGCGCCGATGGAATCCATGCTGCCGGTATAGCTGATGAACTGACGGCCACGGATGCCGGTAAGCAGGGCGCCATCGCATTGCTTCGCCTTCAAATCTTCGGCGGCAATTTTCTCGTCGGTATAGGGCTTCAATTCAATGTCCACGCCCCAGCCGAGCGCGGCGGTCTTGAAATCCTTCATGATGCCGTAGAAATCACCGTTGGCACCGACCAGATCGAAAACGCAGAGTGTGCGTTTGTTGCCAATGCTGGCGTGAGTGCTGTTGGCGAAAAGGGCCGTGGAAACCACGAGAAAAATAATAAATTTTTTTGCATATAGCATGATGTTCTCCCTGATGAAAGGCAGCCAATACGTAAGATTTTATTGTGCTTTGTTACCTTCCTGTACCGTTGTCGTGCTCGGGGTTTGAGCAGTGGAGATCGATGCTAGATATGCGACCGGTGCTGGGGTAGGTTGTCTGTAGACAGATGGGGGTCATTTTTTGACAATGCGAATTTTCGGATCTTGCCAGCCATGAACCAGCCGATGGAATGGGCACTGTCCATCAACTATCTCCGCCAGGTGGCAGACCAGCTCACGGAGATGGGGATCGACGTTGCTCCCTGGTTGGCTTCCCATGAGCTGTCGCTGGCCGATCTTGAACAGGCCGATACCAGCGTTCCCTGGGAGGTGGTCCGAGCCCTGTTTCTGGAAGCGGAAGCGATCACCGGAGAATCCGCCCTGGGTCTGATGGTGGGCGAGCGGCTGCGCATCAATAATCATGGCATGGTCGGCTATGCAGCCATGAACAGTGGTTCTGTCCGCCAGGTGGTGGAATTACTGGAGCGGTTTATTCCCCTGCGTATCAACCTGGTCATGGTCAGCCATCAGGTGGAGGGCAACTACCTGAATCTGCAGATACGGGAATTGCTGCCGCTGGGTGAGGTGGGGCCCTTCCTGCTGGGGGCCGTGGTGGTGGCGGTAAAGAACGTGCTCGACTTCATTACCCTGGGCAACTGTCAGGTGGCTGAGGCCAGCTTTACCTTTGCCGAAGCCTTCGACCGGGAACTGGTCCGCTCCCTGTTCCGCTGCCCGGTACGCTACAGCCAGGGCTGGACCGGCCTGTCCCTGCCGCTGGAAGTGGTGGATCAGCCCCTGAGAACCGCCGACCCGGCTGCCTTCGAACATGCAGAAAAACTCTGCGAACGGGAATTACAGAACCTGGTATCGGATGCGTCCGTATCGGCACGGGTGCGCCGACTGATGCTGGCCAAACAGGTGAACTTTCCCTCACTCACCGTCACCGCCCGCATCTTGCACATGACCCCGCGAACCCTGCACCGCCGATTGCTGGATGAAGGCACCTCTTTCCAGGAAATCCTCGATGAAGTCCGCCACTCCCTGGCCATGGAATACCTGAAAAGCCAGCACATGACCATTCAGGAACTGGCCTACACCCTCGGCTACGGTGACACCGCCAACTTCCGCCGCGCCTTCAAACGCTGGACCGGCGTAGCGCCGTCGTTTTTCCGGGAGGGGAATGAAAACTGACGAAACAGTCAGGCGCGCTTTCTGGCCACAATAAAGACAGACAGGCTGTCCGGCTGCCACTCATGCTCAATCCCAAAACCGGCTCGGGCCAGCATATTGAGCAGGTCGTCCTTACCGAACCGGCTCAAATGGGGTGCAAAGCCCAGCGCCTGCATCAACGGAATCAGCAGGCGCCAGTGCAGCTTCATGTCAGCGGCCAGCACTGTGCTGGAAACGAAAATACCGCCGGGTTTCAGCAGGCTGCTGACTCGGCCGATGGCGGCGTCGGGGTCTTTCAGCAGATGCAAGATATTCAATCCCAGAACGGCATCAAAACTCCCGGGGGCCAGCGGTAGGCTGTCCAGCGTGCCCTGCTGGAAGCGGATATTGCCAATGCCGGCATCAGCAGCTTTGGCTTGCGCGATCTCCAGCATATTTTTGGAAATATCCGTGGCAAGAATGTCCCGCACATAAGGCGCATGGAGGATGGCTGTGCCGCCAGTACCACAACCGAATTCCAATACAGACCAATCCGGCTGGAAGTACTCCCGGGTGATGGCCAGTTTTTTCTGGTAGCTGGCTTCGTCCCGAATCGGACTTTTGGCATAGCGGGCGGCGGCCTTGTTCCAGAAGGTTTCCGCGCTTTTCATTGGTTGTGTCCTTCAGGAGCTGGCATGTTCCGTCAGCATTTCCTGCAAACGGCGCTCCAGCGCGGCATGAAAGGCATCGACGGCATTTGGGTCATCGTCGCTACAATCGCCAGGCGGTGACATTGGTGCATTCAGGTAATGAACCAGTTTGGCGGGCCTGGGAATGGGGGTGCCGAACTTGCCAAGGATAACCGGGGCGGCCAGCCTGTAGCGGTTGTACACCCAGTCGGTCACCGGGTTCGCAACCACATGATAAATGTCGTCCGCCGCCGGGCAGGCGGAAAGCACCACCGGCGCGCCGGTACGCATGGCCAGGCGTGCAAACCCTTTTCGGTCACGGATATTCAGCTGGTACTTCTGGCTACTGGGCCGCAGCGCTTCACGCATGCCCCCCGGCGCCACCAACACCAGCTCGCCATCACGCAACAGGCTTTCCGCGTTGTGCTGTGAGCCCTCAACGAAACCGTAGGCGGACGCCAGATCGCGGACCACCGGAATCTTGAAGATATAGCGATCTCCCAGCAGCCACACATCACGACCCAGGCGTTCCCGCACGGCGGCAGCCAGCAGGCCGCTGTCATAGGTGGCCAGGGAATGGTTTACCACAATCAGCGCAGGGCCACTGGCCGGGATATGCTCCAGGCCCTCAGCACGATGATCGTGATAGCGGGCGGCGCGATTCATGACGGTGTCTGCGATATTGATAATGTTCATGGTGTTGGGTCGGTATGAGTCTGTTTGTGTGAGAAGTCGGCTAGCGCCGCCAGCACGCGCGGCTTTGTAGTGGAGGCGAAGCCGCAACGGAAAAGACGTCGCCGTTGCTGGCCTTGTTAAGCCTTAAGCTCTTGATTTGTTTGGCCACGTTTTAGTAGCTCTCTTTTCTTTGGCTGCCAGTCGGGCGCGCCACATTAAATCTGTTAATAAAATTGCAATGGAAAAATTAAAGCGTGCCCTCAGCGTTGATCCTTCCTCAAGCTCAACTGGGCCGCACCAAGGAAGCTGATTGACAAGGCCCGCTACTTTTTCTGACTCAAAACTGACACCTTTCCAGCTATGACCGAATTCGTTTCTAATTTTTCGGATTAAAGTAATTTCCCGAAATTCATTATCTTGCAAAAGTCCGAGCGCATGAGCGGCAGCTGCTTTCGCTGAAAATGTACCAAGGGGCGCATTAAACCCGCTGATAAGCTCTTTTCCTGATTTGTTATCAGCAAAGAAAGACCTAAGAATATTCTCCAGCCAATCATCCAAAACAGCTGCGGCATTAAGGGCTGCACCTCTGTCACTTTCTTTGTTGAACTCATTCAAAAATTCAGACAGATCTCGCATTTCAGGTTCTTGCTGCATGACACCCCTTAAGGCTTAACAGTGTATTAATTAGAACGTTCCGTATACCCCGGTTCCTTATAACTCCGGAAATTTGTTTTCTTCCCCATAAAGAAAAGCCTGCCATAACAGTGGGTTGGCGTGCTATAGCCAATCCCCTATACGGAGTTATCAGGAACGTTCTATATAATTCCGGGGGGACAGGTTCTCGTTCGATGACAGCAAGGTTATTGATTTAAAAGAGAATAGTCGCGGGCGAGATGTGTTGGGAGGGCCGTTTCCGCTGAAAACAAAAAAGCCCGCACGCAGCGGGCTTTTTGTTGGCAAGCCATTACTCTCAAGCGGCTTGCGGTTTTTCGTGCATCCGGTTGGCCCGTCGGAAGGTACCCAGATCATTGAAACGCACGCCATTTTCCCTGAGCACTTCGTGCGCCCGCTTGGCGGTCATCTGCCGTACATAGAAGGGGTCGCGGACCACGAAGTGGTGGATGGCGTGGGTGCTGCCGAAATTGAAGCAGAAGGCCTGCAGGGGCCACAGCCACCAGACATTGAGCACCTGGCATTGTTCGGTGATCTTGCCTGGTTCGTTATCGCCGTAGTAATGCATGTTGGACGAGATGAAGTGCAGGCAGAAGGTGCGCAGCATGTTGGGGGCGATCAGCACCACTACCAGCGGAGTGATCCAGGTGAACTGGTCGGTGACCACTTCCGGCCACGGGATGCTGATGCCGGCCAGCCAGGCGGCGCCATTGAGCAGGTGGTAGAGCACGAAGAAGTGCCAGATGGCGTGGACGATCACGCCCAGGGGGTTGTAGCTCACCAGGCCGATGAGACGGAAGTTCTTCAGGTCCTTGCGGGTGATAACGCCGCGGCGGTAGAGCTTCAGGGGTTCGGTCAGGTATTTCACCGCACGCAGATAGACGGCCAGCATATTGTCGCCCACCATGATCAGGCGCTTGAGGCCCCACTTCTCGCCATTGGTGATACCGCGCTCTTCCAGGTCGGTCTCGCTGCCGGAATGCTTGTGGTGATGGAAGTGCAGGTGGCGACGCACCCAGGGGTTGATGGTGGTGGGACGCCACAGGTACACGCCGAGCATCATCAGGTGATGAACCAGCTTGTTGTTCTTGAAGTACATCCAGTGGATCAGGTCGTGCTCCAGTTCATGGAGCAGTGACGTCCAGAAGGCAGTCAGCAGGATCACCGCCCAGGCGGGCATGATGCCTTGCAGGTAAAGCACGGCGTTGAGGGTGCAACCGGCAATCGCCAGGGCAAAGATGCCGAAGCCGATGGCGTTCTGGTGCTTGAGCCAGCCGTGCCGTTGCCGTATATCATCACTGATAGCGATGATGTCGCGTTGAATCTTCTTGTCTGTCGCGGACTTGCCGCGGGCAGGTGCAGTTGCCATGGGAAACCTCCATTTCTCGATGGCAACGACTTTAGGCAAGGCCGGCCAGGAAAACTCGGCTTTGCCCGCCAACCGTTTGACCGGGGACGCCAATGTCAGAAAAAAAACAGGCGGCAGCGCTGCTGATGGGGCCGCTAGTGCACTTGTTGCACGAGCGGGGGCTGGACGGCGATGCCATTCTGCGTCGCCACGGGCTGGACCCGCAGATGGTGCAGGACCCGGAGGCCCGGCTGGATGCGGCGGTGTCCACGGCGCTGCTGGATGATTGCCTGCAGGAGCTGGGCGACCCGGGCATGGCCATCGAGGTGGCCCGCCATGCCCAGTACAACACCTTTGGGGCTTTGGGGCTGGCGGTGGCGGCGGGGGGCGATCTGTACAGCGTGCTCAACCGCATTACCCGCTTTCATCGCCTGATCAGCGATCTGGTGACCACGGACCTGATCGCTGATGACCACAGTGTGGCCCTGCGCTTTACCTCCAATACCGATCACCAGCCCCACCCCCAGGCCATTGTCTTTGTCATGGCCACCATTGTTCGCCTGCTGCGGATTCGTATTCATCGTGACCATAACCCGGTGGCGGTGTGCGCGCCGGAGTGGCTGGAGCCGGGGTTACGCCAGGCCATGGCCCGCTATTTTCGTTGTCAGGTGTCGGTGGCGGATCACTACAGCCTGGCGTTCGACAAGGACAACGCCCAACACATGCTGGCGGCCAGTGATGTGCAGCTGGCCGCCATGCTGGATGCCACCCTGGCCCAGCGCCTGGCAGCCAGTGAGCAGGCGGCCCTGGCCAGCCGGTTGGCATTGTGGATCGAGCAGCGTTTACCGGATGGCGAGCCCGCCCAGGCGGATGCGGCGGCGGAATGCTGCATGAGCATCCGCAGCCTGCAGCGGCGGCTGGCAGACGAGGGGCTGAGCTGGAAACAGTTGCTCGAGGACACCCGCAAGACCCTGGTGGAACGCCACCTGCGCACCCCGGGGATGACGGTGACACAGATGGCGTTTCTGTTGGGTTTCTCGGAAGTGAGTGCGTTTTCCCGGGCGTTCAAAAAATGGTACGGGGTGTCGCCGAGCCAGTTTCGGTGATGTGGCGCGTAATTGCCGATCTGTAGGAGCTTGCCTGCAAGCGATGGGTGTCGGGTTCGCCATGCAAGCATAGCTCCAACGGCCAGTCAGGCCTTGCCGGTGCGTTCGCGGTGGGGGCAGCCCGGCCAGCAGCAGGGGCGGCGTTTGCCGGCGGTGAGGTTTTCCCGGGCACGGGTAATGCGCCCCTGCCGGGTTGCCTCTCTCTTGGCATCTTCAATCCAGCAGATCCATTCGTTGCGGGCCAGCGGGGTGATGTCTTGCCATTGTGCCAGCATGGCGCTATCCGCCTGGAGGGCATGGCGAAGGTCATCCGGTAGCGCGTGGACCACGCCGCCGCTGATGGTCTGGTTTTCCATGATCCGGATTCCTTGTTAGATCAACGTAGCGACCATAGCAAAAGGCGGTGGGCGGCCACTATGACGTGAGTCGCTGAGTTTGGTTCTTCCAGCGATTACCTGCCGTGTGGGGCTTGGGCGGGGTGATGGTGCAGTTCGCCTGAGGCTCACTGCACCCTACCCAGAGATTGGAAGGGATGGGCCTCTTCCAGTTCGAAGGCCAGACCCAATAGCAGGGCCTCTTCGCCGTTGGCGGCGGAGAACTGCACGCCGATGGGCAGGTCATCGTCCGTCTGGCCCAGGGGCAGGGAGATGCCGGGGCCGCCGGAGGCGTTGTTGGCGGGGGTGAAGGTGGTGTAGCGCAGCAGCCGTTCCAGTTGGGTGTCGAAGGACAGGTCGGCGCCCAGGTAGCCGATTTGCGGGGTGGTGTGGGCCAGTACCGGGCTGAGGATCACATCGTATTGCGCAAAGGCGGCGGCGTAGCGCTGCCGGGCCAGGCGCAGCTGGCGCAGCATGCCCGGGGTTTTCAGAAAACGTTGCTGGTAATAGTCGGCCAGGCCACGGGTGAGCGGGTCCAGCTGGCCGGCATCAAAACCCTGGGGGAACAGGGCCTTGCCGCCCTTGCTGACCAGGAAGCCGAGCATGGCCCAGTAGAGCAGAAAATCTTCCACGAACCGGGCGGGCAGGTCGATGCGGGCCTCTTCCACGGTGTGTCCCAGACTTTCCAGCAGGCGGGCGGTGTCTTCCACGGCGCGGCGGGTCTGCGGGCAGGTGGCATCCCCGGTCACCGAGTCGATCATCATGCCCACGCGCAGCCGTTGCTTGCCCGGGCCGGTGACCTGGCCGATGGGTTTGAGCTTGCGGTTGCGGTAGTAGCGTTCCGCTTCCATAAAGAAGTGGGCCGTGTCGCGGACGCTGCGGGTGAGCACGCCATCGTTGACGATATTCACTGGCAGCACCTTGGCGGCCTCCTGGTCGATCAGGCGCCCGCGGGTGCCTTTCAGGCCCACCAGGCCACAGCAGGCGGCGGGAATACGGATGGAGCCGCCACCATCGTTGCCATGGGCGATGGGCACGGCACCGGCGGCCACCAGGGCGGCGCTGCCCCCGGAAGACCCGCCGGCGGAGTAGTCGCTGTGCCAGGGGTTGCGGGTGGCGGGGACGCCTACCTGTTCGGTACTGGCGGTGAAGCCAAAGGCGGGCAGGGTGCTCTTGCCCAGCAGGTTGAAGCCCTGGGCCAGGTACTGTTTGGCGATGCCGCTGGTTTTCTTCAGGGGGCGATCACCCAGGGCGCGGCTGCCGTGGCCGGTGGGCAGGCCGCGCAGGTCCAGGTTGTCCTTGATCAGGCTGGGCACACCGGCGAAGAAGCCGTTGAAGCGTTTGCTGTCGGCGCGCTGGCGGGCGGCGTCGAAGGTGTCCAGGGTGAGCCCTTTCAGGGTGGGCTCCACGCGCTGTAGCCGGGCGATGGCCGCCTCGGTGACCTCCCGGGTGCTGACCTGACCCTGGCGCAATCGCTCGGCCAGGGCGGTGGCGTCGTCGTGCCCGAGGGCGTCGTCGCAGAAGGCGTGGAGGGGGTTGCTGGCCATGAGTCTCTCCCGGCTAAAAAGATGCACGATCGTACCATTAATGATCGGTGCGAAGGGGCCAATTGTTATTTTACGGCGCTGACCGAATCCGGGTTTTAGCACGACGGATGGGTCAGGCGGAATGCTTCCCTTTGACGCCCTGCTCGCAAGGCGAACTCCTTGATCCCTCTCCCGGCTCCTTCGCCTTGCGAGCAAGACTCCAACGGGAATGGCAACGGGTTCCCTTCGTTGGGAATCGCGCCGCGGGCGACGCTCCTACGGGAGGGCTAGCGGGCACGCTCCACGCGCTTGTGCTGGGCCAGCAGGTGGCGGGCCAGGCTGGTGAGCTCGGCAATGCTGCCGACCACGGCGTCCGGGCGATGAGGGTGCTTGATGGTGTTGGGGAAGATCTTGTCCAGCCAGGCCTGATCCCAGCCGGCGCCGTTGTAGAAAATGGAGGTAACACCGGCTTCCTTGGCGGCGATCACGTCGGTGGTGCTGTCGCCCACGTACCAGCAGCTTTCCGAGGGGGGAAGGCCCAGTTTTTCCATGGCCAGTAGCAGCATTTCCGGGGATGGCTTGCGCTTGCTCACGTCGCTGCCGCACACCACCACATCGAACAGGTCTTCCCAGCCGGTACCGTCCACCAGGGCCAGTTCGTGTTCCAGAAAGTCCCGTTTGCGATTGGAGATCAGGCCGACCTTGATGCCCAGTGCACGGATACGTTCCAGCTGCTGGCGGATGTCGTCTTCCAGGGGGAACACTTCGTCCACGTATTTTTTATAGGCCTCGTCGAAGGCCTGGTGGGCACGACCCTTGGCATCCTGATCGCTGCCGAACAACACTTCGAAAATATCGGTGCGGGAAATTTTTCGCTGGGCAACGATCTTGGGATGCAGGCGTTTATGGTCCTTCACATAAATGAGCAGCTTGGCGTCTTCGATGGTCTTGGAATCATCCGGGTCCAGCAGTCGGTCCCACAGGTCCAGCTCCTTGAGGTGGGGCAACACATCGTCCACGGCGTGGTACATGGCATCGTGGGTGTCCACCAGGGTAGCGTGCCAGTCGATGAGAATGGCTTCGGGTTTCGCATGGGGCAGTTGCAGGATGCTCATGGTGCTCTGTCCTTGCCGTTCATAACGTATTGTTAGCACAAAACCTGTGGCGCTGATGTGAACCCGTGGCGGATGGGTGCTGGTCAGGTTGCTGGCCACCCGTATAGCATCCCTATTCAAGGTGGCATTGTTCAAGTTGGTTGGTGCAAGGGAGAGAGAGCATGGGATGGGTTGCAGGGAAGAGAGTGCTGAGCGGGATGGTGTTGGTCGGTGGCCTGTTGGTGTCGGGCCTGACGCTGGCCGGTGAGTTACCGTCGGCGGAGGCGATTCGCGCGGCACTGACGCAGGCCCATGAGCGTTATCAAGGGCTGGACGAAGGCGCCAACGCGGATTATATCCCGGCCCTGGCCAAGGTGGATTCAGACATTTTCGGCATTGTGCTGGTGACGGTGGATGGTCAGGTCCATGCCGTCGGTGATGTAACGTCCCAGGTGTCCATCCAGTCCATCTCCAAAGTCTTCACCATGTCCTTGGTGATGGAAGAGAAGGGCGTGGCGGCGTTACCGGATACCATGGGGGTGGATGCTACCGGGCAGCCGTTCAATTCCATCCATGCCATCGAGCAGTATCGGGGAGCGGAGATGAATCCGCTGGTCAACGCCGGGGCGATTACCGCCACCAGCATGGTGCAGGGGCGCAATGCCGATACGGTATGGAAAAAAATTCTCGGGTTTTATAACGATTTTGCCGATCGGAAGCTCACCGTGCAGGACGACATCTATGCCTCGGAGGCGGCCACCAATCAGCGCAATCAGGCCATCGCGCATCTGATGCATGCCTACGGCCATCTGCAGGGCGATCCGGTGCAGGCCACGGATATTTATACCCGTCAGTGTTCAGTGGGTGTGAATGCCCGGGACCTGGCAGTAATGGCGGCGAGCCTGGCTAACGGCGGAGTGAATCCGGTGACCGGCAAGGCAGTGATGACAGCGGCCAATGTGCCCGAGGTGCTGGCGGTCATGGCCACCGCCGGTTTGTATGACGATGCCGGCAAGTGGCTGTATGCCACTGGCCTGCCCGCCAAGAGTGGGGTGGGCGGTGGCATTATTGCGGTGTCGCCGGGCAAGTTCGGTATTGCGGCCATTTCCCCGCCACTGGACGCGGCGGGCAACAGTGTCCGTGGCCAGAAAGCCATTGCGGATATCTCGGCGGCGCTGGGTGGCAACCCTTATGAAGTGGTGCCGTATCAGCGGTAACTGGGTGATGAGGGGAAAGATCGGGCCTGAACGTAGGGTGCACTGAGCCCAGGCGAACTGCACCAGCCCAACGCTTGATGGTGCAGTTCGCCTGGGCTCAGTGCACCCTACACATTATCTTGCGTTGTTCGTCTCAGAGTTCGCCGAGCACGGTTTCGGCGCTGCTTTTTTCCACGCCTTTTTCATCCACACCCAGGTATTCCACCACGCCGTCATTGGCGATCAGGGCGAAGCGTTTGCTGCGGATGCCCATGCCGCCACCGGTGGCATCCAGTTCCAGGCCCAGGGCTTTGGCGAATTCCGCGTTGCCGTCCGCCAGCATGGTGATGTGCTCGGCGTTCTGGTCTTTCTGCCAGGCATCCATGACGAAGGCGTCGTTGACTGCCATGCAGGCGATGGCATCGGCTTTTTCCAGAATGGCATCGGCGTTGATCACGAAACCGGGCATGTGGGTGTTGGAACAGCCCGGGGTGAAGGCGCCGGGTACCGCGAACAGGACCACTTTGCGGCCCTTGAAAAAATCCCCGGTGTTCAGGTCTTCCGGGCCTTTGGCGCCGTTGGTCTTGATGGTCAGGGTGGGAAGGGTATCGCCGACTGCAATGGTCATGATGGGCATCCTTTGTTGAAGAGCCTGTTTGAGGTCTATACGCAGCCGCGCCGGAGTCAATTTTTTCGTCAGGTCGTGATTGCGATTGTGCCGTGTAGTCACTCTACATAAGAAAGCGCAATCGCGGGCTGGCGGAAAAAGGGGCCCGGCCCTTCGGGTTGCTGCTCAAAATGGCGCCATACTGTGTTGCGAACCTTGAACTTGACCCGTCAGGCCCTGCGGTCCGCGCCTTGCCTGGCGCCATTTTGAGTAGCAACGCGGTTGCGTATAGACCTCAAACAGGCTCTTTAAAGTGGATGTCCACTGTAGCAAAGACGCGGTGACAGAAAAGGGGGAGGCGGGGCAGAAACAAAAAACGCCCCGTTAAAGGGGCGTTTTCTGTGAGGCTTGGTAGCGTATTAGCCGAGCAGACCCAGCAGGCCACCCAGTACCGGACCCAGTACCGGGATGGTAGTCAGGGCATCATTCAGCGGGGCCAGCAGGTTGCTGGCTTCGCTTTCACCCAGCAGGGATACCAGCAGGTTACCGACCAGATCGCCTACCAGCGGCAGTTCTTCCACCAGGACGGAGACGGTATCCAGCAGGTTGCCGTTCTGGTCCAGGATGCCGTCCAGCAGGGAGGCAGGATCACCGCTCATCAGACCGCCCAGCAGGCTGCTCAGCAGCTCGCCGAGAACCGGAATCTGTTCCAGCATGGCCAGGTCCGGGGTCAGCATGTCGCCGCCGGCGCCGCCCTGCAGGGTGGTCAGGATCTGGTTGAGCAGATCACCCAGTACCGGAATCTCGTTGAGCATGTCGGTGCCCGGCAGCTCGCCGCCGGTGCCGGCACCGGTGAGGGCAGCCAGCAGTTCGTTGAGCACGTCACCCAGTACCGGAACCTGCTCCAGCAGGGTGGTGAACTGCTCCAGCTGGTCGGCGGAGTCGGTCAGGCAGTCCAGCGGGTTGGCGGCGTCACAGGACACAGCACCCAGCAGCTGGTTGACCACATCGCCCAGTACCGGCACGTTGGCCAGCAGGTCGGTCACCATGGCCAGTTGCTCGCCTTCCAGGGCGCCCATCAGGGCTTCCAGGCTCAGGGCGTCGGTGGGCAGGCCACCGCTGCCACCACCGGCTGCGCCATTGAGGATGTCGCCCAGTACCGGAATTTGCGTCAGCAGGTCAGGCAGGGATTGCAGGTCACCGAGGGTGTCGAACAGGTCGCCGCCGTTACCCAGCAGGCCGGCCAGTTGTTCACCCAGTACCGGAATCTGTTCCAGCATGGCGGGCAGTTCGCTCAGCAATTCCATGTTGCCCGGCTCGGCCAGGCCAGCCAGCAGGTCTTCCAGGATGCTCGGATCCAGCGGGCTTTGACCCAGCAGTTCGCCGATGGGGCCCAGGTTTTCGCCAGCCGCCAGCAGGCAGGTGAACGGGTCCGCGCCTTCCGGGCACAGTTCGCCCAGACCGCCGGTCAGGTTGAGGATGGAGCCCACGCCGCCCAGCACTTCGGTGAAGCATTGATCCGGTGCAAATTCCTCGGCCTTGGTGGCAATGGGGCACAGGGCCAGGGACAGGCTGTTCACGGTGCCGATCAGGGGTTCGCCCATGGCCAGGTTGTCTGCGACCTGGGTCAGGCAGAGCTGGGGATTGAGCGCGTTGTCGCAGCCCAGGTAGCCCAGTACGCCGGCCAGGGTGCTGTCCGGAACGGTGCTAAGGGCAACTACCACACACTCAAGCGGGTTTTCAGCACCGGCGCACAGCTGCTGGCCGATGGGGCCGCTGCTATCCAGGACGCCGCCCAGGGTGTCGATCAGATAAGGAACGCTTTCTTCCAGGCAGGTCGGCAGGAAAGTGGGTTCGCTCACACTGCCGAGCAGGTCGGTGTCAGTGGCGGCAACCGTGTTGGCGCAGAGCAGGCCCAGCACGTTGTCGTTGCCCAGGGAGATGTTGGTCAGCGCTTCGTTTTCGCAGGCCAGCACATCAATGGCGCCACCCAGCTGGGTGCCGAGCAGGGTCTGCGGGCAGACGGAAACGGTAAAGTGGTTGTTGGTGTCGATCAGCGTCAGAAGCTGTTGGCTCTCTTCGTCGGTGAGCGGCGGGGTCTCATCGTCGCCACCGTCTTCCCCCCCGGTGTCGCCACCGTCGGTATCACCCTCGTCTTCACCGCCAGTGTTGCCGGTTTCTTCGCTGGTGTTGCCGTTATCGTTGGTCGGGTTGCTGCCACCACCGCCGCCGCCGCAGGCGGCCAGGGTGACGAGCAGGGAGCTCATCAGCAGGATTTTCAAAAGATGTAGCATGGGTACTTCCCCCTTAATCTTCCATGAACACAAAGTGTGTATGACAGGCGTATCAGCGCGATCCACCCATGCGCGCACTATATAAAATTCATTGCGCTGCCAATGTTGGCTAAAAATGTCGTTTTGTATCTGGTATTGCAGTGTTTTGTAATGCACAACAGAAGTGCTTGAATGGGGTGCCCGCTAAGAGGCTGGAATATCAACGGAAAGGAGGCAGATATGGCGAAGACAATTGTAATTACCGGCGCAAACCGGGGCATCGGCCTTGCACTGGCCCGGCACTGGAAGGCCCGTGGTGACAGGGTGCTGGCGGTATGCCGCCAGGCGTCCACGGCGCTGATAGACAGTGGGGTGGAGGTCATTGACGGGGTGAATGTGAGCACCGCAGACGGGGTCAGCAACCTGACCAGTGCCCTGGGCGATACTCCGGTGGATATTCTCTACAACAACGCCGGCATCATGCTCAGTGAGACGGTGGACCAGATGGACTTTGAGCAGCTTCTGGACCAGTTCAAGGTCAACACCCTGGGCCCGCTGCGGGTGACCGTGGCATTGCTGGGCAATCTGCGCGAGGGCAGCAAGGTGGGATTGATGACCTCGCGGATGGGGTCCATCGCCGATAATACCTCCGGCAAGAAATACGGCTACCGCATCAGCAAGGCGGGCCTCAACGCGGCGGGTAAATCCCTGGCGCTGGACCTGCACGATCGCGGCATTGCCGTGGCAATCTTGCACCCCGGTTGGGTACAGACCGATATGACCGGCAACAGCGGTAATCTGACCGTAGACGAAGCAGCGGCCAACCTGATTGCCCGCATGGATGAACTGAACCTGGAAAACAGCGGCACCTTCTGGCACTCCGACGGCAGCGTGTTGCCCTGGTAGAAATGGCCGCTGTTGAATTCGGAGATGCTATCCATGGATTGTCATCTCTCCGGGGAGCTGTGGTTGTGCGTTCCTCATCGCCGATTTAGGATGCCGACTGTATTACAGGGAAAGTGATATGATTGATTGCTTTATCGTTCCTTTTCTCCGTATTACGTCGAGTCTCTGGCGATCAATAGCTGGAGCGTAAATGGATATTTACTATTTGGGTGGAATGCATGAAGAGTTTGGCGGGTATTTTTCTTTTTTTATTTTTAAGCTCAACAGCTTCAGCAGGGGAGTTCAGCAGAGAAATTGATAAATGCGTCGATAATATGGTCCGCGAAAAAGCGAATGAAATCCATTGGAGCGAGAAGCGTAAGGCGCGTGAGGGGTTTGAGATAGGTTGCAAGCGCTACGTCCCCATGGTTTGTAAGGATCGTGACAGCAAGGCTTGTAAGGATTTGCTGGGCGAAAGCCGGCCGCCTGTGCGTTAGTCTTTCCCCGTATTGATCAACGTCAAATAAAGTGCTGCTGATAAGGTCAGTTAGGCGGTGCTTTATTTGTGGTTGGTTTACGCTGGAAAAAGCCTGATAAAGCAGGCCTATGAGCAGTTGCTGGCCACCTGCCATGTTCCCGCTGTGATAAAAATTACTTCAATAGAAAAGCATTCTCATAAAGCACGGTCAGCCCCCGTTCCCGGAAGACTGGTTCGTAGTCGAGAATCATTTTTCTGGAAAGCGGCGCTATTCTGTAGTCGTTTTCATAGAGGGTTTGTACCTGCTGTTCGCCAACGGAAAACGGCGGGCCATCCATCTGTTTTTGGTCATATTCCAGAGTAATGAGTAATTGCGGTGCCTTGTCGGTCAGTGTTATCAGGTGGTTGGCGTAGCGTTCGCGCATGGCTCCTGGCAGGGCGACCAGGGCGGCGCGGTCATAGCTGGCATCCACTGCTCCCAGGTCGCTGGACTGCAGCACAAAGATATCGCCTTGGAATACGGTAAGATCGCCATTCTGATAACGGTTGCCGCCTTTCCATGGGGTGATTTCCGGCTGGTGGTTCAGTGAGGCGAACAGGTCGGAGACGGCTTTATCAGACAACTCCGCACCGATTACGCTAAAGCCTTGCCCCAGCAGGTAGCCGATATCCAGCGTCTTGCCGCACAGGGGCAGAAAGACGGTCTGGCCGGCTTTCAGAGACAGGTTGTCGAGGTGACGTTTCAGTAGAGGATGGACCTGCGGTAGATGAAAGCCCAGTTCCGAGCTTTGCCATTTCTGATGCCAGAATGTCGGATCCATTACGCCACCTCTAGGTCAGAGTTAGCCACCCGCTTCGGTAAAGCCGGTGATCTTTTTGTGGGAACGGAGCGCAGCATAGTAACGCCGCGCAGAGCGGCCCCGAAGGGGGAAGCATAGCGAATAAACGATGCAAATATCGCTTCCCACAAATACATAAGGTCTTTTCAGAGTATTGCCAAGGAGATCAGGCCATGACGCAGGCCGTGCGCTTTCAACATCCCCGCTATACGATTCGCCGCAAGTTTTTCCGTTTCTTCGGCGATGCCTTCCACCTTTATACCGACACTGGCGAGCTGGCGCTATATTCCAACATGAAGCGTTTCCGCATCCGCGAGGATATTCGCCTGTATGCGGATGACACCCAGGAGCAGGAGCTGCTGCGGATTTCCACACGCAGCATTTTTGATTTTGCCGGCGCCTACGACGTGCATGATTCGCAACGCAATGAGCATGTGGGGACGTTGCGGCGGGCGGGTTTCAAGTCCTCCTTCCTGCGCGATCACTGGACCTTCCTGGATAACGAGGGTCGGGAAATTGGCACCCTGGAAGAAGACTCCATGCTCAAGGCGCTGGTGCGCCGCTATATCGAATTTCTGGCGTTCTTCTTTCCGCAGCATTACCACGCCAGTGTGGCCGACAAGCCCGTGGCGGAATATCGACAGCGATTTAACCCTTTCATTCTCAAACTGGATGTGGATTTCAGTGCCGACCGGGACGGTCGGTTGGACAAACGCCTGGGGATTGCCGCCGGGGTGCTGTTGTCGGCGATCGAGGGTCGGCAGGAGTAAAGAGGTTCATCGCCGCTTAGAGGAAACGGAAGCGGCCACCGACCGTGTAGGGTGCACTGAGCCTAGGGCGAACTGCACCGATTCGGCGCTTTATGGTGCAGTTCGCCCTAGGCTCAGTGCACCCTACATTTGGAAAGCCGTGGGGGTTTGCGGCCATAAAAAATTCCGGACAGGGGAGAGCCTGTCCGGGAAGGGTTGCTGTTATCGGTTAAATCATTGGCGACGGCGCAGCCCGCCGCCGACCAGCAGGATCAGGAAGGGCAGCAGGGTACCGATGCCGAAGGCGCCGCCACTGCCGCTGCCGCCGCTGTAGGAGGGACGGTTCGTGGTGTACATGGGCTGTGCTTGGTCCACGCGGTTGCTGGTGGGCGCGTTGGCCTGCCGCTGCGACTTGGCGAGTTTCTCGATTTCCCGGCGTTTGGCATTGCGACGTTCGATGCCGTACTCCTCAAAGACTTCGTCGCGCAGCACCACCATGGAGGTGTAGTTGGTGACCAGGCCGTATTCCAGGCCCAGGTCGACAATGCCCTGCTGCAGATCCTTTTCTTCACCGAAATAATTGATCTCCCGTTGCATGTCCTGAATGGTGGCGTAGGCCCACAGGCGTTCCAGTTCCGGGTTGTCGCCGCCACTGGCGGGGAAGTCGAAACGGGTCTTGTATTGCTTGTCCTGGCCGGCCACGTTGGCGCGCAGGGTGACATTCGCCGGACCATCGCCCCAGTAATGGCCGAGCAGGACGATCTGGCGGCCGTGGTAGATGCTGCCGATGCGCTGCGGTTGCAGGTCGGCGGTGCGCACACCATCGATGTCTATCTCCACGTCATTCATGGCCTGGTGGGTGAGTTTGGCGGTGGCGTTGAGAATCTGTCCGGCGATGTCGTCGCTGTTGGAGACGCTGAGGGCAAAGCCGTTGCTGGCATCTGTCATGGCGGTGAGCATGGGGCGGTTGGCGCTGTTACCCATGACAAAGGTGAATAGCCGAACGTCATGGCTTTCCAGCAAGTCGATAAAGTCTTTTTGTTGGGTCTTGCCCACGTTGGCCACGCCATCGGTGACCAGCACGATGCCGGTGGGACGGTCTGCGTCCAGGGGTTTCAGGGCCAGGCTCAGGCCGCCGAACAGGTTGGTGCCGCCACGGGATTGCAGCTGCATGACTTTCTGCGTGTAGCGACGAATGCTATCCGGGGTGGCATCCACGAAGCCATTAGTGAGTTCTTCGGCGCGGTCATCAAACAGCACGATACGGAAACGGTCTCCGCCGCGCAGTTTGCCCAGGGCCTGGCTGACGCCGTCGGCCAGGGTGGCAAGTTTGGCATTCATGGAACCGGAGATATCCAGCACGAACACCCAGTCGCTGCCGGTGTTGATTGGCGGCAGGTCGTCACCGGGGGTGATGCTGAGCATGAAGGTGCCGCGGTCTTTCCCCGGGGCCTTGTAGGCAACCAGATCCACGCTGCCGGGCAGGTCTTGCTGGTGGCGCCAGTAGACGACGATGTCCTGATTCAGGGTAAAGGCATTGGCCGGCTGGCCATTGGCAGCGGGAGGGGCGAAGTTGGTACTTTGGCTGTTGTCGTCTTCCTCGCTGACAACGGTTGCGGTGCGATTATCCAGTTTTACCTGCCAGTGTTGCGGGCCCAGTTGCTGGATCTGTGCCTGGGGATGCTTTGGCAGGCGCAGGGCGTCCACCGGGTAGCCGCTGCGCAGGTTGAGGGTGAAACTGAAATGTTCCTCGACACTGTCTTTGGCGGTCCAGAACGCCAGCTTTTGTTCGTCCACCCCGCCTTCTTCCAGCGGGTACACATAGCGACCGATGCCGGTATCCACAAAGGCCGGCTGCATGTAGACCAGCCGCACCCGGGTGTCCTGGCCGGCGCGTACCGGTTGCACCCGCACATCGAAGGCCTTGTAGCTGTCCTTCTCGGTGAGTCCGGCTTCGCGGCCAGCGGCTTTTTCCTTTTCATAGACTTGGCGGGCCTGCTGTTTTTCCAGCACCTCGCCGATTACCGGCTTGCCGTCGATCCACACAGTGAACTCGGCCACGGTGCCGCGCTCCGGGACCGGGAAGCGGTAGTAGGCTTCCAGGTCCTGGTCATTGGAATTGTGGAAGACCTGCTCCACCTCGGTGATGGCGTAGCCGTCTTCCACGTCCACGGTGACATGCTGTTCGCGAATTTGCAGTGGTGGCAGGCCGCTGTTGGTTGGCGTCATCAGCCCCGCGGCCAGGGCCGGGGTGGTCAGCATGCTGCCCAGCAGCAGTGCCAGGCCGGCAAACAATCGGGTCAATCCGTTCCTGAAACCCATGATGGTTCTCCTTGTTATGGATCATGGGATTCGTTGTACCGGTGGCGAGGCCATTTGTTAAACAGTGTTCATTAACAATTCATGTCGCGGGGTGTTCAATAGTGAACCGGCCCGGGGCCGGCGCGCGAGGTGCCAGGCCGCGGTATCGGCTCAGCGTGGCAGTTGCTGGCGGGTCTGAGCGATCAAAGAGGCAAAATCCGGTCGGGCGATGATCGCCAGCACCAGGCTGAAGATGCCATTGAGGATGGCCAGATGGGCATCGGCCTGCATCAGGCAGAAGGCGATGACGAGCATGGCAACAACATCGAGCAGGCCCAGAAGGATGAACATGCTGGTCTGCACTTTCATGGCGGCAGTCTCATCATCGCTGATGGCAGGAAGGCCTTGCAGGGGGCGCCTTGCCATGGCTTCCGGTGACATCAGCAGATTGCGCAGCGGTCGGGCTACCACCAGTGTCAGCGCCATGGCGCCGATAGCGCCCATGCGCAGGGTGTCGGTGGGGACCAGCTCCATGGGCGCCTGGTACTGGCCGAAGCCGATCATCAGGGCGATGGCGATGCCGATCATCATGGGGGCGGCGAGCACGGTGAACCAGAGCAGGTTGAGGCGTGGCACTGCCGGGTGCGAAGTAGCGGACATGATGTCTCCTTATTATTGTTATTGATCCTGGAACCAGCGAGCCTTTCGCCAGCCTCTGCAGGAGCTAGGCTTGCATGGCGAACGGGCCCAACAGTCCATTCGCCATGGCAGCATAGCTCCTGCAAATAGTACTTAGTCTCTAAAATTATTGAACTGCAGCGGCGTTTCAATTTTGGATTCGCGCAGCAGCGCCATCACCGCTTGCAGGTCATCCCGTTTCTTGCCGTTCACCCGCACCTGGTCACCTTGAATGGAGGCCTGCACCTTGAGCTTGCTGTCCTTGATCATCTTGACGATCTGCTTGGCGAGGGGCTGGTCGATGCCCTGGCGGAAGGTCAGGGTCAGCGAGAAGGTCTTGCCGCTGTGCTCGGGCTTTTCCGGACGGTCAGCGCCGGCGACGCTGATGCCCTGTTTTACGGCCGCCTTGGCAAACAACTCTTCCAGCTGCTGCACCTGAAAGTCCGATTGGGTTTTCAGGGTCACATCCAGACCATTCTGCTCAATGCTGGCTTCCACGCCACGGAAGTCGAAACGATTGGCCAGGTCACGGTTGGCGTTTTCCACCGCGTGGCGCAGGGCTACTTCATCAATTTCAGAGACGATATCGAAAGAGGGCATGATCAGTCCGCACACATATTCCGTTGTAAGAAGGTTGCGATTATAGTCTTTTTTGGTCTGCGCGTGCCCATTGGGGTGGCGCCGGGCTTTACCGTTCAGGAAGAACGGCAAAACAACATCATAACCATCGCGAGGGAACGTAATGAGTCAAGCCAATGCAATTGTCGTACTGTGCCCAAAACGTCCGGATCTGGCCGGCCAGCCATTGCTGGGGCATGTGGGCTGGGGGTTTGAACTGCCGGACGGGCAGTGGATGGTGGGAGCCGTGGAAGGTGACGGCTGGAGCAACGGGAACGGCATGAACGGTTTCTGGTCACGCCGGGTGCCGGGCGAACGGCAGGCCACCCAGGTCTTTGCCAACATGGTGCATCAGGGCGCCGAGTATAATTATTTCAAATATCTGACCATGACTCACCAGGTATGGCCTGATCCGGATGCGGCACTGCGTGTCATGGCCTGGGTCAGTGCTCAGCCTTATCAGCTGTTCGGTCGCAACTGCATGAATTCCACCTACGATGTTCTCCGCGCCTTTTCCCGGGGGGGGCATTTCAATGGCAAGATCCTGCCGAATCCGGATTTCAACTGGATTCCCAATGGCTGGTTCAATGCCATCCAGGTGCCACAGAGCGACTACCACCACCTCCCTCCTGCGTCCCAGCCCGTTCAGGCGTTTGCGGCCGCCCAGGAGGAACTGCAGGCAGCGGCGGAATGCCCGGACTGGCGTAATCCGGAATCGGAAAACTATCTGCCCGTCGGGGAGGCGCCCAATGAGGCTGTGGAGGCCGTGGAGGTGCCGCCCCCGGTGAATGCAGCGGGCGTGGGCGGATAAATTGGCACGTACGCTTTATATGCAATAAATGCCATTTTGGTTAGAGTTGGGTGCGCACACCGGAGTGTGCGTATCCAACTCTGCCAGGAGGCAAACATGTCACTCAAGGAACGGTTGTCCGCAGATAATCTGCTGGATTCTCTCCCGGTTTCCCGGGATCTTCTCACTCGTCTGGGCGTACTCGGCGCCCAGGTTTCCCGCAAGATCGCCATCGATCAGGTCAGCGTGCAAGACGGCACGCTCAATAACCTGCGCGTGGACAAGGTCACTCTGGGTAGCGCCAGCATTGGCAACCTGCACGTGGAAAACACCCAGGCCTCGGTCGATAGCGCCAGGGCCGTGCTCAATCAGGTACGTACCCTTGTCGAGCTGGGTTTCCGACTCGATTGGAAAATTGATCTGGGCTGGCTGGGCAGCTGGGATGGCAGCGAGGATATGGGCAGCCTGGATATCCCGGTGGATCTGGGCACCATCACGGTGCCGGACCTGGGCAATATCGACCTGCAGATTCCGGCCATTGATATCCCCGGTCTGGTGGCGCAGATGAAACCCATCGACCAGCTCAACCTGGGCAACCTGGATCTGTCCGGTATTCGCCTGGATAAACTGGGCCTGCCCAGCGCCGGGTTGTCCGTGTCCGGCATGGGTATTGGTGAGCTGTCGCTCAGTTCCCTGTCGGTGCCGGGCGCCAACGGCGAAGCGATGCGGGTGAATCGTGCTGCGCCCACCGAACAACTCACTCTGCCCGGTGCCAGCCTGGAAAACATCAGCATCCCGTCTGTGACCATGCCAGCGGCCACCAGCCAGGCATTCAATGTGGATGCCACGGCCTCGGATAAATCCCTGGGGGTGGATCTGGGCATCCTCAAGGTGAGTATTGCGGTGACCCCCACGGTGCATCTGAACGTGGGCAGCATGACGCTCAGTGATGCCAAACTCGGTGCGACCCTGGGCAAGGTATCGCTCAACGACATCAGCCTGCCGGTGGCCCTGGAGGGCATCAGCGGCGGCGAGCTGGGGCTGAACAGTATCAGCGTCAATAAACTCACATTCTGAACAGGGAGGTTGTCATGACATTGAGCCACAAGGAATTCGAAAAACGCTGGGAGCAGGCCCACCGCAAACAGCAGATCACACAGAAAAAGGCGTCCATTGCTCCACTGGTGCATCTGTCGGTACTGACGATCCTGGACAACTACATGCACCAGTTGCACAAGGCGGTAGATGGCCATGCGCTCAGCAAGGAAGAATGCGACGCGGTCTGTAAAAAAATCGCCGAGCTGAAACCGCTGGCAAAAAAGGCGGATGCCAAGGCGGCAAAATACCTGAAGGTGTGACCCGCGGTTTATCTGTCACCGTTGTGCCTGCCGTCACCGGGTCTGCGCACTTTGCAGCCCGGTGACAACCCGGTAGGGTCGAAAGAACGCTGTCTTGTTCAGGGGAATTTCGATCATGCCGTTCCAGCCCGATGTACACCTCAACCTGAATGTCCGTGGCCTTGGGGTGTCTGCCACCCTGGCCATCAATGAGCGCAGCAATGCCCTGCGACAACAGGGGCGACAGGTCTACAAGCTGGGCCTGGGGCAGTCGCCGTTTCCGGTGCCTCCCTCGGTGGTGGACGCGTTACGTCAGTTTGCCGGCGAGAAGGATTATCTGCCGGTGAAAGGCTTGCCGGCGTTGCAGGAAGCCATCGCCAGTCATCTGGACCGGGAGCACGATGTGGCCTTCCGGGGCGAAGACATCATGATCGGGCCGGGCTCCAAGGAGCTTATGTTCATCCTGCAGCTGGTCTACTACGGTGACCTGGTGATCCCCACGCCGAGCTGGGTGTCCTACGCGCCCCAGGCCAGCATCATCGGTCGCCGCGTGCACTGGCTGCCGACCCACCGGCACAATCACTGGAAGCTCAGTGCCGATAGCCTGGATGCCCTGTGTCAGCGTGACCCGGGTCGTCCCCGCCTGGTGATCCTCAATTATCCCGCCAATCCCCACGGCTATACCTTTACCGACGATGAGTTGCAGGAAATTGCCGAGGTGGCCCGCCGTCATCGACTGATTCTTCTCAGCGATGAAATTTACGGGCGCACCCGCTACGACGGTCAGCACCGATCCATTGCCCGTTACTACCCGGAAGGCACCATCATCAGCGACGGCCTGAGCAAGTGGTGTGGTGCGGGAGGATGGCGTCTGGGGGCCTTTGCCTTCCCGCCCAATCTGTCCTGGCTGCGCGATGCCATGGCCACCGTGGCCAGCGAAACCTATACCTCGGTGGCCGCGCCGATCCAACATGCGGCAGTGAGTGCTTTTCAGGGTGGCGCTGACATTGATGACTACCTGTTTCAATCACGGCGTATTCTGAAAGGATTGGCAGCTTATCAAGTGGATGCCTATCAGCGGGCCGGGCTGGACCTTGCCATGCCCGATGGCGCCTTTTACCTGTTCCCGGATTTCAGTCCGCTGGCAGAGCGCTTACACCAGCGGGGGATTCATGACAGCGCGGCGCTGTGTGAAGCCTTGCTGGAAGATACCGGTGTGGCCACCTTGCCGGGCGACGCCTTTGGTCGCCCGGCGGGAGAACTGACCTTGCGTCAGGCCTTTGTGGATTTTGATGGCCAGGCGGCCTTGGATGGCGCAGCCAAGGTGACGGCGGAAGCATCGCTGGGCGATGATTTTCTGCGGCAATATTGTGGCAACTGCACCACCGCCATGGACCGTATCGTGGACTGGTTGGCGTAACCTTTTCTGTCGTTGCAGGAGCCATGCAAGCATGGCTCCGACAAAAAATCATAAGGTATATATGGCAGCGGGACATGTATGTCCCGTTTGTTTAAGTAAAAGAAAAAATAGCGGTTTTCGCCACTTTCTGATTGTTTTGGTCAGGTGCTTTGCTCGCTTTGTCTAGAGCCTGGGCGTCACCCATGGAACACTCGTTTTCCCAACCCTTGCGGTTAAACGAATAATGAGGAGGTGCGCCATGGGTGCGGTATTGGACAGTGAAAACCTGAAGCAGTCACAAAGCTGGGCTGGCGTCGCGGTGGATCGACAGCGACGGTTTTTCGAGACCGGCGCAACCCGCAGCTATGACTTTCGGGTGCGTCAGCTGAACAAGCTGAAAGACGCCATTGTCCAGTATCAGGAAGAGATTCAGGAAGCGCTCAAGGTGGATATTGGCCGCCCGCCCTTCGAGGCCTATATCGAGATCACTACTGCGGTCGAAGATCTCAAGCACACCCTCAAGCACCTGAAAAGCTGGATGAAGCCAAAAAAAGTCGGCACATCAATGTGGGCCCAGCCCGGTCGTAGCCGCATCGAGTCCACCCCCCAGGGCGTGACCTTTTTGATGGGGCCGTACAACTACCCCTTCTTGTTGCTGGTGCAGCCTCTGATCGGTTCCATCGCGGCGGGTAACACGGCCATTCTCAAACCGTCATCACTGAACCCCACCGTGGCGAATGTGATTGAGAAAATGATGAAGGAATGCTTCAGCGAGGAATATGTGGCGGTATTCAAGGGCAGCACCGAAGTGACCAATGTGCTGCTGGAAGAGCGCTTTGACCATATTTTCTTTACCGGCAGTCCCCGTGTCGGCCGTATCGTCATGGCGGCAGCAGCGAAGCATCTCACCAAGGTCACCCTGGAGCTGGGTGGCAAGAGCCCGACCATCGTGCACAAGGATGCCAACCTGAAAGTGGCGGCGCGGCGGATTATCGCCGGCAAGATGCTCAACGTGGGGCAGACCTGTATCGCGCCGGACCATGTTCATGTCCATGCGGATATCCGCGATGCCTTTGAGAAGGAAATGGTCAAGACGCTACGGGAGTTCTATGGGGAAGCGTCGAGCCAGAACCCGGATCTGGGCCGTATGATCAACGACCGGCATTTCCAGCGGGTGGCCGCACTGATCGATAAGGCCCGGGTGCTGGCGGGTGGCCAGACCGATGCGGGACAGCGCTATATTGCGCCGACGCTGTTGAAAGATATCTCCATGGACGATGCCATCATGCAGGAAGAAATCTTCGGGCCAGTGTTACCCATGTTGACCTACCAAAGCCTGGAAGGGCTGATCGGCAACCTGAAGAAATTGCCGGAATATCCGTTGGCGTTGTATCTGTTTACCAGTAGTGATCAGGTGGAGCGCCAGGTGCTCGATAGCACCCAGTTCGGTGGCGGCTGTATCAACAATACCGTGATGCATGTGGCCAACCCGAACCTGCCGTTTGGTGGTGTGGGGGAAAGCGGTATGGGCGCCTATCACGGCAAGAACTCGTTCGATGCCTTCTCCCACAAGCGCAGCATCCTCAAGGCCACCACCCTGTTCGATATCAAGTTTCGCTACGCCCCTTACAAGGACAAGGTGAACATGCTCAAGAAGATGATCAAGTAACGTCGGCGGCGTTTTGGTGCCGTTCGCCTCAGGAACTGCACCAAGGCGCTCGGCTTAACGGGCGCCAAAACCTCCCCACGAAAACGGAATCTGATAGCGGGTCATGAGCCCGCCCACGGTAATCAGCACCCGCACCATGGCCACGAAAGCGTCCGGCATCACCAGCCGCAGGCGGCGAAATTCGTCCAGCAGGGTGCGCAGGTTATCGGCCAGGGTGGTGTCGCTATTCTGGCGGGCGGAGACCAGTGCGGCGGACAATTTTTCCAGCCGTTCCTCGCTGAGCCCACCAAAGCCGGCCGCTTCGAATAGCGGCAGCAAGGGGCCATCGCCCATGCCCAGCAAGCGCATCAGCAATGCGGTGTAATGCTGGCGATCTGCGGCGGCTACCTGCTCCACGGCACCGAAATCCAGCACCGCCAGGTCGCCCTCCGGCGTCACGATAAAGTTGCCCGGGTGCGGGTCCGCATGAAAGAGGCCGAACTCCAGCACCTGCTGCATCATGCTCGCCTGCAAGCGTTCCAGCAGGGGAATGGCCCGCGCTTCATCCTCGCGCAACACCGTGGAAAGGCTCTGACCCTCGATCCACTCCGTCACCAGCATCTGTGTACTACAAAGGGTGGGATAAACCCTCGGTACCTTGATGCCGGGCAGGTGCGGCAGTTCGCTGAAATCCCGCATGTGGGCCATTTCCTGGCGGAAATCCAGCTCCCGCTCGGTGGTGGTGATGAGCTGGTTGATGATCTGCTCCACATCCACTTCCCGCAGCAGTGGCTTCAGGGCCTTCGCCAGCAAACGCAAGGCCGCGGCATCTTCGGCAAACTCCTGGCTGACCCGGGGCTGCTGCAGCTTCACTGCTACCTCGGCACCGGATTTCAGGGTGGCGTTATGCACCTGGGCGATGGAAGCGGCGGCCATGGGAATGATATTGAAGGCACTGAAGGAGTCCGCCCAGTCATGACCCAGCTGGGCTTTCAGCCAGGGCTGGATGTCATCGAAGTGAGCCTTGGGGGCGTTTTCGCGCAGATGGGCAAAGGCATCGATATAGGGGGCAGGCAGCAGGTCCGGGCGGCAACTGAGAAACTGGGCAAACTTGATCCAGGCGCCGCCGTTATCCCGGAACAGGGTTGCCAGGCTGTCCGCCACTTCCACATGGAGCGGGTACAGCGCCTGCTCGTCGCCACTGCCCAGCACCTTGCGGTGTTTCCAGACCACTTTCTGCAGGCCGGCCGCGGTGGCCAGTACCCGCTTGTAGCGGCCACGGGCGTTCCACAGCATGCGGGTGGTTTCACCGAGTGTCTGGGGCTGGTCGGGCGTGGTCGATTCCATGGGGATCACTTTGCCAATGCGATATTGGCAGCATAGCAAAGGTGGTGTCTTGCTGTGTCTGAAATGAGAAATCATGGGTAGATCTTTGTATACCCACGATGTCGTTAGGACCAGGAAGCAATCCAGTCCAGAAATGAACGTTGCGTGAAGACTCGAGGGGCGTTTAATAAAAACTATCACCGTATTTGGCAAACTAAACTGGTCAAGATGACCTCTAAGGGACTACAACGGAATAGTAAATACGCCGAACCCACCCATAAGGAAGGAGAGCGCTATGACAGAGAGTAAATGCCCGATTAAACACGCGGCAGGGGGTGGCACCACAAACCAGGACTGGTGGCCCAACCAGCTGCGTCTGGACCTCCTCAATCAGCATTCCTCCAAGTCCAATCCCATGGATCAGGACTTCGATTACGCCAAAGCATTTAACAGTCTGGATCTTGATGCAGTAAAGAAAGATCTGGATGCGCTCATGACAGATTCCCAGGACTGGTGGCCGGCGGACTTTGGTCACTATGGCGGTCTGTTTATCCGGATGGCCTGGCACAGTGCCGGCACCTACCGTATCGGTGATGGTCGCGGCGGCGGCGGTCGTGGCCAGCAACGGTTTGCCCCCCTGAACAGCTGGCCGGATAACGTGAACCTGGATAAGGCGCGCCGCTTGCTGTGGCCGATCAAGCAGAAATACGGTCGCAAGATTTCCTGGGCGGACCTGATGATTCTCGCCGGTAACGTGGCGCTGGAATCCATGGGCTTCAAGACGTTCGGTTTTGCCGGTGGTCGTGAAGACACCTGGGAGCCGGACCTGGATGTGTACTGGGGGGCGGAAAAAGGCTGGCTGGATGGCGACAAGCGTTATTCCGGCAAACGGGACCTGGAAAATCCCCTGGCCGCGGTACAGATGGGCCTGATCTACGTGAATCCGGAAGGCCCGGATGGCAACCCGGATCCGAAAGCCGCTGCCCATGATATCCGCGAAACCTTTTCCCGCATGGCCATGGACGACGAGGAAACCGTGGCCCTGATTGCCGGCGGGCACACCTTCGGCAAGGCCCATGGTGCCGGCGACCCGGACAAGATTGGTCCCGATCCGGAAGCTGCAGGCCTGGCGGAACAGGGCATGGGCTGGCACAACCCGGTGGGTACCGGCAAGGGCGACGACACCATGGGTGGCGGCCCGGAGGTGACCTGGAGCCAGACGCCGACCCAGTGGAGCAACTACTTTTTCGAAAACCTGTTTGGGTATGAATGGGAGTTGACCACCAGCCCGGCCGGTGCCAAGCAGTGGGTGGCCAAGGATGCGGATGAAGTCATTCCGTACGCCCAGGATAAAACCAAAAAGCACAAGCCGATGATGCTGACCACGGACCTGTCGCTGCGTTTTGATCCGGACTACGAAAAGATTTCCCGTCGCTTCTACGAGAACCCGGAGGAATTCGCCGAGGTATTCGCCCGTGCCTGGTTCAAGCTCACCCACCGTGACATGGGTCCCCGTGCCCGCTACCTGGGCCCGGAAGTGCCCAGCGAGGAGCTGATCTGGCAGGATCCGGTGCCGCCGGTGGATCATGAACTGGTCAACGATCAGGACGTTGCCGCACTCAAGGGCAAGATCCTGGAGAGTGGATTGTCCGTGTCCGAACTGGTGTCCACCGCCTGGGCCTCTGCCTCCACCTTCCGTGGCGGCGACAAGCGTGGCGGCGCCAACGGGGCGCGCATTCGGCTGGCCCCGCAGAAGGACTGGGAAGTGAATCAGCCGCAGCAACTGGCCAAGGTGCTGAAGACTCTGGAAGGCATCCAGAGTGACTTCAACAGCGGCAACAAGGCGATCTCGCTGGCAGACCTGATCGTGCTGGCCGGGGGTGTGGGTATCGAGAAGGCGGCGAAAGAGGCTGGCCATGATGTGACCGTACCCTTCCATCCGGGACGGACCGATGCCTCTGAGGAGCAGACCGATGTGGCCTCCTTCGAGCCCCTGGAGCCCGCAGCAGATGGTTTCCGCAACTACCAGAAAGGCAAGTTCAGCATCGGTGCGGAACACCTGCTGGTGGACCGGGCCCAGCTGCTCACGCTGACGGCGCCGGAGATGACCGCACTGGTGGGTGGCCTGCGTGTACTGGGCGCCAATCACGACGGCAGCCAGCACGGTGTGTTCACCGACAAGCCGGGCACGCTGAGCAACGACTTCTTCGTCAACCTGCTCGACATGGGCACGGAATGGAAAGCCACCTCCAGCGATGAAGAGGCGTTCGAAGGCCGTGATCGCGACAGCGGCAAGGTGAAGTGGACCGGCACCCGGGTGGATCTGGTGTTCGGTTCCAACTCGGTGCTGCGTGCCCTGGCCGAGGTCTATGCCTGTGCCGATGGCCAGGAGAAGCTGGTTAACGACTTCGTGGCGGCCTGGACCAAGGTGATGGAGCTGGATCGCTTTGATCTGAAGCAGTAATCAATCCCTGTCCGTCGAACGCAACGGTGCGCTGGCAACAGCGCACCGTTTTTCGTTGGAGCCTTGTTCACAAGGCGAAGGGGCGAATGAATCCTGGCGCCTGCTGAAACCTTCGCTTTGCGAGCAAGGCGCCAGCGACAGAAAGTCAGGTCGGCGCCACCTCCAGCCCCGAGGAACCGTGCCGACTTTCAGGCCGCTGCGTTACTGAAAGAGAGGGGTGGAAAACAGAGAATCTCCAACGGCAGAGGCATCCTACTGATGGTACTCTGCGTGGAGTCATTGCTGTCGTGAGCCGTTATGCCATCCCTGCGCTGGCTGGAAAAATATCGTCCGCACAAATTGCCGTTCCGGCGTCATGTTACCCGCGCCTCGGTGGCGCTAATCTACCGTGGCGCCAACGTGCGCGAAGGCGAGCTGTTCTTCATTCAGCGGGCCCGCCGTGAGGGTGACCCCTGGTCCGGCGATATGGCGTTTCCCGGTGGGCGCCTGGAGCGCAGCGATACGTCCAGTCGCCACACCGCCATGCGCGAAACCCTGGAAGAAACCGGGCTGGATCTGTTTCAGCAAGGCGAGTATCAGTCGCGGCTGTCGGATCTGCTGACCCGGCACCACAGCCGCTGGAGCCCCATGGTGGTGACGCCCCATGTGTTTGCCTGGCGGGGAGACAACGTCATGTCACTCAATCACGAAGCACAACGAGGAATCTGGATTCCCCTGGCGTATCTGGGCAACCCGGCACACCGATCCACGCTGCAGATTCGCACGCCACTGGGAAGAATGACATTCCCCTGTTGCCGTTATCAGGGCTACTGTATCTGGGGTTTGAGTTACAGCATGCTGCAGGAGTTTTTGAGAAAGCGCGGGGCGGAATAACACAAAAAAACGGCGGCGCTTGTGGCGCCGCCGTCGAGTTCTGAGTGCCGGCGCGGCCTTGTGGGCCTGCCGGCGTTGCAGGGCAGATCAGAAGCGTACGCGGTCCAGGTTCATGACCTTGGTCCAGGCGTCAACAAAGTCTTCCACGAACACGTCATCGTTATCGTTGAGCGCGTAGTACTCGGCCACCGCACGCAGTTCTGCATTGGAGCCGAAGATCAGGTCCACCGGGGTGGCGGTCCACTTCTGTTCACCGGTCTGGCGATCGAGGCCCACATACAACCCTTCATTCTTTGCGGACGGTTGCCATTTGGTGGACATGTCCAGCAGGTTGACGAAGAAGTCGTTGCTCAAGGTGCCCGGCTTGTCGGTGAACACGCCGTGGCTGCTGCCGTCGGCATTGGCGTCCAGGGTGCGCATGCCGCCTATCAGCACTGCCATCTCCGGTACGCTCAGGGTCAGCAGGTCCGCCTTGTCCACCAGTGCATCGGTTGGGGCCAAATGGCTGTCCTTGCTGAAGTAGTTACGGAAGCCGTCGGCTTTCGGTTCCAGCACCGCGAAGGAATCCACATCGGTGAGTTCCTGGGTGGTGTCGGCGCGACCTGGCGTGAACGGCACTTCGATGTCGTAACCGGCATCGGCAGCGGCCTTCTCGATGGCGGCGGCGCCGCCCAGCACGATCATGTCCGCCAGGGATACCTTGCTACTGCGGAACAGGCCGCCTTCATTGAAGTCGGCACGGATTTCCTCAAGGGTAGTCAATATCTTGTTCAACTCGTCCGGGTTGTTCACCGGCCAGTCGTTCTGAGGTGCCAGGGCCACGCGGGCGCCGTTGGCGCCACCGCGCATGTCGGAACCCCGGAAGGTGGACGCGGACGCCCAGGCGGTGCGGATCAGCGCCGGTACTGTCAGGTCGGACTCCAGGATCTGGGCTTTCAGATCGTCAGCTTGGCCGTCGGAGATCAGCTTGTAGTCCACCTCGGGGATCGGGTCCTGCCAGCTCAGAGCTTCAGACGGGACGTCCGGGCCCAGGTAGCCCTCGCGGGGGCCCATGTCACGGTGGGTGAGCTTGAACCAGGCGCGTGCAAAGGCGTCTTCAAAAGCTTCCGGGTTTTCATGGAAGCGCTTGGCGATTTTCCGGTAGGCCGGATCCTCTTTCAAAGCCAGATCTGTGGTGAACATGATCGGCGCGTGGCGCTTGCCTTCAATGTGAGCGTCAGGCACCAGGTTGGCGGCCTGGCCATCGGCGGGGATCCACTGAGTGGCACCAGCCGGGCTCTTGGTCTGCACCCATTCGAAACCGAACAGGTTGTCCAGGTACTGGTGGGTCCAGGCCACCGGATTCACCGACCAGGCGCCCTCCAGGCC
>Ga0105211_1000038_pt1 | contig 33679 bp, 33 predicted proteins | sample Virmet3611_800_FD_89587 | JGI IMG/M metagenome (GOLD analysis project Ga0105211, IMG submission 89587) | Marine viral communities from the Southern Atlantic ocean transect to study dissolved organic matter and carbon cycling - metaG 3611_800 | ecosystem: Environmental > Aquatic > Marine >...
CCACCGGACAGCATCAGGCAGCTCTGGCCAAAGGCCTGGCCGGTGGTTTCGAAGAAATCCAGTTTTTCCTTGAGCCCGAATTCCTTGAAGTTGGTATCACACAGGTAATTCAGGGCGATGGTGACTTCTTCGAGATAATTCTCGATCAGACGCTTGGTGCCTACCCGGGTCTGCTGATAAAGGCGCGGGTTGGAGATATTGCCCAGGTTGCCGTGCAGGCCTTCGTGTAAATGGAACACCAGCTTGTTCACGTCATGGCGTTCACGGGCCTGACGAATCTGCCACAGGCGATTACGGATCAGCTCGTAGTCGTAATGGGGCGAGCGATCGATTTCCTTCCATTCATCCGCACCGGAAAGACGGTCGTGTTCGCGGCTGGCTTCGTACCATTCTTCGTAGGTTTCTGCGCGCTCGATGGCCCGGTCCAGTTGCTTGAGAGTGCCTTTCATGCAGGTCTCCGCTCATTATTGTCATTGGCTGATGTCAGTATAGCCATGACTGGAGGCCGGGTTTAAGGCTTTGTAGGACAAAAAGAACGCGGCCGAAAAGAAAAGGCCGCGTTTATATGGGCAGAATTGCCTATCAGGCGATCAGCGCAAGCTGATGGGGGCAGGCCGGTCAGCCGGGTAAGGCCCGGGCCACGTCTTCCAGAACCCGGATCATGTTCATGGCACGGAATGGATGGGACAGGGTGAAGGGGGCATTGGGTCGGTTCTGGGAGCTGGGGTATACCACGATGCAGGGTTTGTCCCCTTTGCCGGCGGGAAGATGACGTGCGTCACTGGCGGCGACCAATAATACGTCGGCTTGTCCGGGGTCGGCATTTTCCCAAATAACGCTGCAACGACCATTGATGATGCCCATCATGGAGACAAAGGCGCTGGCAGAGTCATGAGTCAGGCCACTGACGGAGATTTTGCGGTTCATGGTACGTCCCTGTAGAGGTTCCTGAAACCGATGGGCTCGGTGGTTTGGGGGAACGTCGCGATCCCTTGGGGACTGTTGTAGTCAAACCGTGGTGGCACGGGCAAAGCGATAACGACCGGTGGCGGTGGGGTAGATACCGAACGGGATTATGATCCAATGCGCATAAGAGAAAGCCGATAAATTTTGTAAGCTATCTCTTACAAATCGGACTTGTGCCGGGTGCGGAACTGACCCGGGGTGATGCCGGTATGTCGCTTGAAGCTGCGCTGGAAAGAGCGGATATCCGAGTAGCCCAGGGCTTCGGCAATTTCTGCCTGGGGAGCCGGGCTCTGGCAAAGCAGTTGCCGGGCCCGGTGCAGGCGCACCTCATCCAGCAGTTTTTGCCAGTTGTGGCCTTCATCGGCCAGGCGACGGTGGAGCGTGCGAACATTCATGCCAAGCCGTTCGGCGATGGTTTCCTTGCGGGGCAGGGAATGGCCAATGGCATCCTGGATGCACTGCTTGACCCGCTGGCCCAGGCTGGTTTCCACGCCCAGCTGGTTGAGTTGCTGGATCGCGTGGGCTTCCAGGGTAGACAGCAATAGTGGGTCCGGTTGACGGATGGGTTGTTGCAGCAGGTCCGGTGGGCCGATCAGGGCCGAGCAGGGCTGGGCAAACCGCACCTCGCAGAGAAACACTCGCTGGTATTCCTCCACCAGCGCCGCTCTGGGTCGGGGATGTTCCAGCCAGACCTGAGCCGGGGCCAGTTTTTCATTTCCGGTCAGCCAGCGGGCATAGCGGACCCAGGACCCCAGCACATTGTCGATCAGGTGTTGGCGTGCGGGTTGCTGGACGTAGCGGCATTGCCAACGGATGGCCGCCTGATTATCGGTGACTTGCGTGTCGGTGGTGCCCATGTCGCCCACCAGCTTTTCGTAGAGACTGACCTTGGACAAGGCCTCCTGCAACGTGCTGGCGCTCATGGCAATGTAGCCCATCACGTTATAGGAGCCGGGTTGCACGAACTCGGAGGTGTGCAGCCCGAACAGGGGGTCTCTGGCCTGGTCAATCAGTGTGTGCAGCAAGGTCTGGAAGCTGACACCGGGTATGCGGGCATCCGGCTGACGGATCCGTTCCGCATCCAGGTTGGCAGCCTCCAGTGCCGCAGCAATATCCAGACCCCGGGCCTCACCGTGGGAGAGATATTGCTGCAGCGCTGCGCTGCAGATTTGACCCAGGTTATCCATCAATCCAGTTCGAAGGTGATCTGGACCCGGGCGGTGATGTCGGTTTCACCGGGGCGATAGCTGTCGGCGTTTCCGCTTTCCTTGCTGCGAGCCATCATCATCACCGGCTGCGGAGATTGCACGTCCTGCGCATGGATCTGGATGGCCTTGCCCAGTTCCCGATCAGCGGCCTCAGCGATGATGCGGGCGCGCTGGCGGGCGTCGGCCACGGCCTTTTCCAGGGCCCGGTTGGCGAGCTCGTCAGCATTACTGACCTCGGTGCCAGCAGGACGAATGTCGCGTACGCCTTGTTTGGCCAGGCCTTCCAGCAACTGTGTGTAGGTGTCCAGACCGTTGGCGCGGAAGATCACGTCACGGCTGACTTCATGGCCGATGAGTTTGCGTTCAGGCTGGTACTGCCATTGTGGCTGGACGTGCAGGTCACTGGCGCGGACCTGTTTCTCTTCGATGTCCAGGTCATCGGCCAGATCAAGCATGTCGGCCACCGCGTCATCAACGCGGGACTTCATGGCGGCAATATCATCGCCTTGCTCGCGGGCCGTCGCGGCCACCCGAAAAATATCCGGCTGGGCAGCGATTTCGCCATTGCCGGAAACCGTAATACTGTCGGGTCCGGTGCTGAGCATCTGGTGTGTATCGCTACAGGCGGTAAGGGTCAACGCTCCCAGGGCGATCAGGGATGCGGCGGTGATGCGTTTCATGGACTCTCCTTGTACTGCCGTCCAATCGGCAGGATTCTATTTTGCGTATTTATCACGGGATAACCACCCCAAGGTTTGTGTTTGTGTGAGGGCGTCCATGATTTGGCGCTCAACGGATAACATCCATGGGGTGACTTGGTTGTTCCCGGCTTAGCCCCTATCATCGCAGCTCGCGAAACGGAGGCCATCATGAGTTCAGCCGAGCAACGCATTCGACAGCAATTGGGCGAATTTATTCCCGAGGATCTGGGCGTCAGCCTGGCATCGGTGAATGCCATTGAATCACTGGCGGTGGATGACCGCACCGTCCACGCCCGAATCGTTCTGGGATTTCCGATTGACGGTATCCGTGAGCAATGGATAGCGCAGATTCGGGAATATCTGGAGCCGGTGCTGGAAGGCCGCGAGCTGACGTTGACCCTGACGGCGAAGATCATTCCGCATCGGGCCCAGAACAGCCTGCCGGCGCTGGACCAGGTCGCCAATGTGATTGCCATCGCTTCCGGTAAAGGCGGCGTGGGGAAATCCACGACGGCGGTGAATCTGGCGTTGGCGCTGCAGGCGGAGGGCGCCCGGGTGGGGCTGCTGGATGCGGATGTGTTTGGCCCCAGCCAGCCGTTGATGCTGGGCTTGCCGGACGGCACTCGTCCAGAGGTTCTTGAAGGCAAGTACTTCGTGCCGGTGGAGGCCTATGGGTTGCAGACCATGTCCATGGGGTACCTGACCACCAAGCAGACCCCGGTGGTCTGGCGGGGGCCGAAAGCCAGTGGCGCGCTGGTGCAAATGATGGAGCAGACCCGCTGGCATGAGCTGGATTATCTGTTGGTGGATCTGCCCCCGGGCACTGGCGATATCCAGCTGACGCTGGCCCAGAAAATTCCCGTCGCCGGTGCGGTTGTGATCACCACGCCCCAGGATATTGCCCTGTTGGATGCCATCAAGGGGGTGGAGATGTTTCGCAAGGTGGATATCCGGGTATTGGGCATTGTGGAAAATATGGCGGTGCACATTTGCAGCCAGTGCGGCCATCAAGAGCATGTGTTCGGCCAGGGCGGCGGTGAAAGGATGGCCCGGGAGTATCACACTGACGTGCTGGCGGCCCTGCCGTTGTCACTGCGGATCCGCGAACAGGCTGACAGCGGCCAACCGGTGGTGGCGGCCTGCCCGGACAGCGAGGAGGCCGGGCTGTACCGGCAGGCCGCCCGCCGTCTCGCGGCCAGGCTGTCATTGACGGAAGCCGGCAAGCGGTCATTTCCCAAAGTGACACAGCATTGAGAAAGGCAGTGAACCCGGCCTGCTGCGTGCGGCGTTTCATGCTGCTACCATTGGCCGCTTGAACGCCAATTACCCCGGAACATTGAGGCGCAATAATGACGATTAAATCGGATCGCTGGATTACCCGTATGGCCGCCGAAAAAGGCATGATCGAGCCCTTCCAGGCCGGCCAGATTCGTGCCGACGAGAATGGCGAAAAAATGATTTCCTACGGCGTGTCCAGCTATGGCTACGATGTGCGCTGCGCGGATGAGTTCAAGGTGTTCACCAATATTCACTCCGCCACGGTGGATCCCAAGGCCTTCGACGAGCGCAGCTTTGTGGATATCAAGGGCGATTACTGCATCATCCCGCCCAATTCCTTTGCACTGGCCCGCACGGTGGAGTACTTCCGCATTCCCCGCAATGTGCTGACCATCTGCCTGGGCAAGTCTACCTATGCGCGTTGCGGCATTATCGTCAATGTGACGCCGCTGGAGCCGGAGTGGGAAGGGCATGTGACGCTGGAATTTTCCAATACCACTACCTTGCCGGCGAAGATCTATGCCCATGAAGGGGTGGCTCAGATGCTGTTTTTCGAGTCTGATGAGATGTGCGAAACGTCCTACATGGACCGGGGCGGAAAATATCAGGGGCAGCGCGGTGTGACCCTGCCGCGGGCGTAAAGCCAGCCGGCTGAGCTTGCCATGGGAGCGTCGCCAGCGACGCTCCCGAACAGACGTTACCCGCTGACTTGATCCGGGCCGGCGTAATCAATCATGATCAGTTCCGCCTTGAGCAGGGTGCTTTCAATGTGCCTGGCTTTCACCACCATGTAATCCAGGCTTGGCGCTACCCAGAACAGGGTGCGACGCTTTTCCTTGCTGTCTCCCTCACGCTTTTTCTCCACCAGCAGGGTATCGATCTTGCCCAGTGGGGTGTCGATTTCTTCCCGGTCGATGATTTCGAAATGGTGGGTACGGAGTTTGTCGCCGTAGGCACTGGTGACCTTGTAGGCCTTGTCACCGGTGGCAAACACGCAGCGCCCGCGGAGCAGAATGGTCAGCTCATCCAGGGTGTTCTCCGGGATTTCCAGGCTTTCCTGATCGTCTTCCGACTCGTTGTGGACCATGGGCGGGTCCCACTGAAAATCCATGTGATGGTAGCGGTGCTGGCCGAAGCCCTTGAACTCATGCACATAGTGGGTGGTCCGGGGCTGGCAGTCGCGCCAATGGAAATAGCTCTCTTCCGTGTTGGTGAGCAGGAACGACTTGGCCTTGAGCAGCATGCGGTAATAGTCTTTGCCCTCGGCAGGCTCCAGGACCAGATCGGCCTTGACGGGGGTGGGCAGTTTATTCACATAAATGCGGAATTCAGCGGCGAAGGGCGCCAGTGGTTCGGCGGAGGCAAGGCTGCTGGTTATCAATAGCAGGGCAAGTAATATCCGTTGCACCGTTATAATCCTTCCATAGATTGCAGTGTCATCACGTGGTCGCCATCACTGTTTTCCTGCAAGAGTTGCACAAGCAGGTAATCATGCTGTGGCGCAAACCACATATAGGTCTGTCGTTTGCTGTTGGCGCCCCGCTGGCGTTGTACTTTTACGGTTTCAATCCGCTGGCCGTCAATCTCCAGGGATTCTTCGCCGACTACCCGGTAACGGTGGGCTTCCAGGGAGCGCTCGTCAGCCACCTGTAACTTGATGTCCTGTTGCCCCGCTTGTAGGGAGCACTGCAAGGCCAGGGAGACAGACAGCTCGTCTGTCGCTTCATCGGTGATCGGATAGCTTCGCGTGGGTTTGTCGGTGCGTTCGCTGGCGGCGACACCGGCTTCCCGGTCCAGATGCAGCTTGGCTTCCTTCACCCGGCCCAACCCGCGCCGATAGTAGCCGTAGTAGGTGCTCTCGGGAATGCACTGCTGCCAGTCAAACAGGGTGGTTTCACGGATTTCGCCCAGCCAGTTCTTGGCTTGGACCTGCATTTCCCACAGGCCGTTTTTTACCGGCTTGAGCGTGCGGGTTGCGGTGACCGTAAAGGGAATGCCCTCGCTTTTGAGATGGTAATCCAGAGTGAAGGGAGCCACCGGCGGTCCGGCGTGGCTGGCCGGCGCCACCAGGGTCAGCATCAGCAGAAGGCTGCTAGACCAGTTGATAACCCTGTTCAGGGAGGGGTTTGCCATCCAGCTTGACTCCGTCGTGATCCAGTTCCAGGCGCTGTTCGGCGCGCCATTGCAACACCAGAGGATAAAGCAGGTGTTCGCGTTGTTGTACGCGTTTGGACAAGGAATCAACGGTATCGTTCGCAAGGACGTCCAGGGGAGCCTGGGCGATCAGTGGGCCACCATCCAGCTCTTCGGTCACGAAATGGATAGAGCAGCCATGTTGTGAATCGCCGGCTTCCAGAGCGCGGGCATGGGTATGTAGCCCGCGATATTTGGGCAACAGGGAAGGATGGATGTTTATCAGCTGTCCAGCATAGTGGCGCACAAACAGGGGCGAGAGAATGCGCATGAACCCGGCCAGTACCACCGTGCCGGGCTGATAATGATCCAGGGCCGTTATCATGGCCTGGTCAAAGGCTTCCCGGCTGTCGTACTGGCGGTGGTCCAGGACTTCGGTGGCAATGCCGGCATGCCGGGCACGGCTCAGGCCGCCGGCATCGGCACGGTTGGACAGCACCACGGCGATTTCCGCATTCAGGCGGCCACTATCGATGGCCGCCATAATGGCCTGCAGATTGGTGCCGGAGCCGCTGATCAGGACAGCAAGGCGGTGCGTCACTCTGCCAGGCCTTCCAGTACCACTTCCGGTTCCCCTTCACCGGCCTGTATTTCTCCCATCAGGAAGGCCACTTCGCCTTCGGCTTCCATGAGCGCCAGGGTGGCATCCACTTGGTCTGCGGGGACGGCAATGACCATGCCCACACCACAGTTGAAGGTACGGTACATCTCGAAAGCGGGTACCTGGCCTTCCTGTTGCAGCCACTGGAACACGGCAGGGAATTCCCAGCTACGGGTATCAATGACCGCACGGGTATTCTCCGGCATGACCCGGGGCAGGTTTTCCGGCAGACCGCCACCGGTAATATGGGCAAGGGCGTGGACCGGTACCTGCTCCAGCAGTTTCAGCAAGGGCTTTACATAGATGCGCGTGGGGGCCAGCAGGTGCTCCATCAGGGGTTGGCCGTCCAGGTCAATATTGATGTCGGACTGGGCCATGATGCGGCGGATCAATGAGTAGCCATTGGAGTGGGGGCCGGAGGAGGCCAGGCCAATGAGCTTGTCGCCAGCTTGTACCTTGCTGCCGTCCAGCACTCCGTCCTTTTCCACCACGCCCACGCAGAAGCCGGCCAAATCGTAATCTTCACCTTCATACATGCCGGGCATTTCCGCGGTTTCGCCACCAATCAGGGCGCACCCGGCCATTTCACAGCCTTCGCCGATGCCGGTCACCACGCTGGTGGCAGTGTCCACATCCAGTTTGCCGGTGGCGTAGTAGTCGAGGAAAAACAGTGGCTCGGCGCCGCCGACGATCAGATCGTTGACGCACATGGCCACCAGATCGATGCCCACCTTGTCATGGCGACCGGTATCAATGGCCAGGCGCAGCTTGGTGCCGACCCCGTCGGTTCCGGCCACCAACACCGGGTTCTTGTAGCGGCTGGGCAGCTCGCAAAGGGCGCCGAAGCCACCCAGACCGCCCAGCACCTCGGGACGACGGGTGCGTTTGGCCACAGGGGCAATACGTTTTACCAGCTCGTTACCAGCGTCGATATCGACGCCGGCTTCACGGTAGGTCAGCGGCCGTTTCTGATCGGTCATGGGGGGCTCCGGATTGGTGAAGGCGCGTATTTTAAGGGCGGGGGACCCATCTTTCCACCGCTGTCTTCACCTGAAAATCCGGTTCGCGTGGTGGGAGGGAATAAGTGATAATAGCGCGCTTGAATTTTCAGGTTGGAATGGGCGGTCATGCGTTTTCTTGGAATCGTGGCATTGTTGTTGGGATTGTGTCTGGTGGCCCGGGCAGAGTCCCTGAATACGGTTGTGCAGTCCGTGGATGGCCGTGGCGACAGCGAGCGCCAGCAGGCCTTGCAGCAGGGGCTCAGGGATATGCTGGTACGGCTGAGTGGCAAGCAGCAGGTGCTTGATCAGCCAGTGACAGAGCAGGCACTGGCCCAGCTGGATCGCTGGGTGACCCGTTACGATTATGACGGCGACAACCTGGTGATCCGCTATGACACCCGGGGGCTGATGGATTTCATGGCCTCGGAAGGTGCTTCGGTCTGGGGATTTCCGCGTCCCCAGGTACTGATATGGCTGGTGGATCAAGGCGCCGGGCGCGGTGAACTGGTGGCCGGCGATCATGCCCTGCGCGAGACACTGGTCGGCGAAGCCAGGCGGCGGGGGTTGTCCCTGGTGGTGCCGGAATGGGATAGCCAGGACCGCAGTGCGGTTACCGTGGCGGATATCCGTGGCCGTTTCGATGGTCAGTTACTCGCCGCTTCCGAGCGTTATCCCCATGAACTGGTGGTCGCTGCCGTGATGTATCGAGGCTCGCCGACCAAGGTCAGCTGGCGTGTACTGCAAGACCAGAAGACTCTGGATCAGGGCCGCGAGGAAAGCGCGTCCGCCGGGGAGGCTGTGAAGACGCTAGTGGATGCGGTCACTGACCAGCTCGCCCAGCGTTATTCGGTGGCCAGCAGTGCGTCCCGGGGGCTTACCCTGCTGGAGGTTGAGCGGGTGGACGCGCTGGCAGACTGGCACCAGTTGCAGGGCTTTCTGGCCGGGCTGAGCGGCATGCGGTCCGTGTCACTGGTGCAGGTGTCAGATCAGGGTGTGACCTTCGGCCTGGACTTCGGTGCCAACGATTCCCAACTCCGCAGTTTGCTGGAGCTGTCCCGTCAATTGCGCCCCTGTCCGGACGATGCGGTCGCCGGGCCGCAGTGGCGCTACTGCTGGCGCTCCTGATTCATGAGCGCACAGCTGCCCCTGGCGCTGCAACTGCGTGAGGGAAATGATTTGTCGAACTTCCTTCCCGGGCCCAATGGGGCTGTGCTGGCCGGTGTCCGTGAAGTGGTACTGGGCGATGACCGCCAGGCCTTTGTCTGGGGGGGGGCACAACAGGGCAAAAGTCATCTGCTGGAAGGGGCCGTTCGCCTGGCCCAGCAGCAAGGGATGGATGCCTGTCTGCTGCCTGCCAGCGAGCTGATACCACTGGTCCCGGCGGTGCTGGAGTCCATGGAACAGTTTGATCTGTTGGCGCTGGATGACTGCCAGCGTTTTGCAGGTGATGCGGCCTGGGAAGAAGCCCTGTTTCACCTCTACAACCGTCTGATGGCGAGGGGAGGGCGCCTGCTGGTAACCGCTGATGCGTCCCCGACCGCCGCAGGCCTGTTGTTGCCGGATCTGGCCACCCGGCTGGCCGCCGGCCCGGTATACAGAATGTCCCCTTTGGTTGATGAGGACCTGCAGGCCCTGTTGCAGGTGCGAGGCAGAGCCCGTGGACTGAGAATCGAGCAGGATGTTGCTCACTATATTGCCATGCGCAGTGAAAGAAGCCCCGGTGCGCTGATGGCGCTGCTTGACCGTCTTGACCGGATGGCCCTCGCGCAACAACGCTCGGTCACTATTCCCTTTGTCAAGGATGCGCTGGGGTGGTAAAAAGGGGCGCTTAACGAAGAAGCAACAGTTTGATACGCAAGTAACCGGTATATTGATGTTTACTTACATCAGGTTACGTTTTCGGTGGTTCGTGTATCGCCGGATTTTGGATCCAGATTAGAACAATAACGCCAGGCACAAAAAAGCCTGCAGGAGCACAACATGCGCCACATCGCGCTTTGGCAATCCCTTGTTGGCTGCGCCCTTATTCTCGCGGCCGCCTCTTCCCAGGCCACTGTCTACAAGATCGAGACCACGGATGATGTGGCGGTAACGGTTGATGAACGTCCCGGTGACGCCTCCCCTGAACAAGACCGCTATGAGGTCAATCCCACCACCAGCGGCGCCCAGTGTCGCCTGCGTGAAGCTATCTATGCCATCAATTATCAGACCCCGGTTGGGGCCTGTGAAGCGGGGACGGGTAATGACACTATTCGCCTGCTTGAAGGAAAAACCTACCTGCTTACGGAAGGTGAGCTTCCCATCGGTGGCAGTAAGATCAAGTTTGTTAACAAGACAATCATGGTTCCGGATCCTGAATGTCCCCCGGGAGATGTGTGTGAAGAGATAGAGCAAGTCGTTCTTGATAGTGAGGGGAACCCGGAGAAGGTGCCTGTGACTGACCCCGAGGACGACACTGCCATTTCCCCCAACATCAGGGTCGATGTGTTTCTCGACAGCTTTGAAGAGCCGGAAGAAAAAGAGAAGCCTGTGATCTCTGCCGCCGGCAATAGCCGCTTGTTCCGCCTGGATCGCGGTTCCCTGACTCTCGGCAATCTTGTTTTGCAGGATGGCTCAGCCAATAACGAAGTCGACCCGGCAGACAGAAACGGGGGATTGATTCTGGCCAATGGTGGTCTTGGCTTCTCGGAGAATCTGGAGTTGCGCGGCGGCCAGGCAGTCAACGGTGGCGCGATCTACCTTGATAAAGGCGCAAACCTGGTTTTCCCGGAAAGCGCTCTCTTCGAGGATAATCTGGCCAGCGGCAACGGAGCTGTGATCGCCACGTCTGCCGAGTTTGCCGGTGAGATCACCGGCCATCGGTTTTACATGACAGGGAATGAGTCCCAGTCCGATGGAGGCCTGTTCTATCTGGATGGCGATGAAGACAACACGATGGCCGTTGATCTGACCAATGGCACCATCACTAACAATGTGGGTGGCGTAATTCAATTGGTGGCGCCAAAGCATCAACTGGTCATGCAAAACATGACCCTTGCCTTTAACGATGGCCTGGCGCTTTACCTGGACGAGGCGGAGCTGGACGTTCCGGAAGACCCGGAAACAGATCCACCGGAACCGACCAGCACCGCCTTTATTGTCAATACGGTGCTGGTGGGGAACAGCGGTGGAGCGTGTGCGGGAACGGCCCTGGATGGTACGGACGACGCTGACGCCAGGCTGCTCTACACCATTACAGATGATGCCGCCTGCCCCTTGCCCCGTGAGCAGACAGAGGGGACACCGGTCACATCCGATCCGAACGGAGCCACGGCAGAAGTGCTGCTCGGCTGGGATGAGACGGCCGGCGCTCGTCGCGTCTGCACCGGCACCGGTCAGGGAAGCTGTATGCCTATGCCTGCCGAGGCGCTGGGCGGGAACTTCCCCGGCTTTCTGCCCAATCCGGAACCTGTCGGCCTGGATCCGGCAATGTCGGCGGCCACTCCCAGTCTGTTTGACCGCGGAAACCCGGAAACCGTCGACCAGTGTGCCAAAGAAGACATGCGTGGTGAGTCCCGGGGTGGTGCCGGGGGGCGTTGTGATGTGGGCGCAGTGGAATTCCTTCGTGCGCTGGCGCAACCGGATGAGGTCGAGTTGATTAGCGGGCGAACCGTGCTGGGTGACGTGCTGAGCAATGACATGAACGACACCCGGGTGGATTGCGGTCGTCTCGAGCCGATCATTGTTGATGAGGGCACCTGTGCCGCCAGTGATGAGGTCTGCCTGGAGCAGCAAGTGCTCAATCGCTGCATGACAATTATTGTTGCGCCTGAGCGTGGCATGGCATCGGTGGAAATCGATGATCAGGGATACCCGCGTGTCCGTTATACCCCTGCCAGCAGTTTTCATGGTGTGGACAGTCTGGCATACGTGGTGGTAGCAGAAGCCTTTGCAGGTGGAACGGATCTTGGCCTGCAAATTGGCGAAGATGTTAATTTTGTTGCCGAGCCAGCCACTGGTTTGACGGAGTCCAAGAGTATTCTGGATGGAAGCAGTGGTGGTTCCGTGCCGGCTCTGACTCTGCTGATGCTGGTTGTAGGTGGATTACTGCGTCGTTGGCGTGCAGGCATCGTTGCCTGTGCGATGACTGTATCGGGCACGGCACTGGCAGCGGATATCGAGGTGAACTCCCTGCTGGATCATAACCCGCCGATTCCCAATGATGGCCTCTGCACACTGCGTGAAGCCTTGGCAAATGCCGCCACTTTCAGCAGCCCGGACTGTGAATTTGGCGCCAAAGGCGAAGATCGCATTCTCCTGCCTGCGGGGGAAATCCAGCTGGTGGATACGCTGTTGATCCAAGGTGGCAGTGTGGAGTTGGTGGGCAAAGGGGTTCGCAATGCGGACGATGCGGACCCGGCGGATGAGGATACCATCACCCGCATCATCGGCGATGGACAGAGCCGATTGTTTGAAGTTCGGGCACCGGTGAGCAACGGGCACCCCAGCGTGGCGTTTCGCTATCTGACGCTGGAAGATGGCAATGCCTCCGTACCAGGAGCGACGCCTGTTGGTGATCAGGGATTCGGTGGAGCCATCATTACCGGTGGCTCGGTGGTATTTGACCGGGTTGTTCTGCAGAACAACCGGGCAGATCGTGCTGGTGGGGTGATCTATGTGCGGGCCAATGCGGCAATGAAAAACAGGTGTCCTTCAACCGTGCCTATGTGACCGGGAATGAGGCGGTGCTGTCCGGTGGCGTTATGGCAACCACGGCGCAGAATGGGGAGAGCTTCCGGTTTGCCGCTGTGGACACCACGTTTGAAAACAATAGTGCCGGTACTGAGGGTGGAGCCTTTGATTTGAATGTTCCCACCGGGAATTTCATAGCGTTTTCCAACTCTACGTTTGTGAATAACAGTGCACCCCAGGGGGCGGCTCTGGATCTGGGGGGCGTTGATATCAATGTTCGCCTGATGAATCTGACTTTTGTGAATAATGCTCCGGGGAATGGCATTGAGTTAGGTGATTCTGAAGCCTCGGTCAGTCTGGCTAACAGCATTGTGGCTGCCAGCGGCACCAGTTGTTCGACAGGTACCGGGGAATTGCGCGATAGCCTGTATAACCTGTTTTCCGACGCTGCCTGTGTTGCAAGTGGTACAGCTGAAAACAATGATGATGGGGCAGGTGGAAACGCGGGCATGTCCACTGACCTTGATGGTGAGGCAGGCACTTCAACGGATTATACTCCCCCGTACCTTGCTGCTGAGGACCTGAGCGATCCATTGATCATTGATGCAGGCAACGATGAAGACGATCTGCAATCCGGTACCTCGACCCCGCTGCGCTGTCGCGCGACGGACTTGCGCGGTATTGCCAGAACGTCCGGGGGGCGTTGTGACCGGGGGGCATTCGAGTATCAACAAATTACTGCTTCAGATGATGAGGCTAATAACCAGCGCGCGCCAGATCGCCGCGTTCTGGTCGACATTTTTGAGAATGATTTGCCCAGCGATGGCGCTGAGATCCAGCTCCTTGATGAAAACGATGTGTTGCTGAATGACCGTTTCGTTTTCACTCCGGCACAGCTTGATGTGGTTGGCGAGGACGAAGAAGTGAACCCGGCCGCCGGCTCCTACACGTATGACCCGGCCACAGATCGTTATGTTCTGGGCGGGAGTGGCACCCAGGCTGATGGCACGACCATCGAATTTGTCTGGGAGTTTTATAGCGAATCCGTGGATGGCTACGATGTGAAATGTGGCGAGCCGCTGCCCCAGCGTTTTATCAATCGCAACCCGGATGAGTATGAAGATGGGGATGTGGCAAAGAATTGTATCGTTCTGTTCACTCCTTCAAACCAGGGCTTCATTCCTGACTCGGTAGACCCCGCTAAGGATGCGGTTTGTGAAGCTCTCGAAGATGATGAGACAGACACGCCCCGTCTGTTTTTCCTTTACAACTTTGAAGACAGTGCAACCCCGGCTCAGCAATCCTCCGATGCTTCTGTGAGTATGAGCATCACCAACAAGGCACCCAGTATCACTGGCCAGACCCGAGGCAGCCGTCCAGGAGAGTCGGTGACCTTCAAGATTACCGCTGAGGATCCTGATGGCGATGAAAATTCCATCAATTGGGCAACCCTTAGAATCAAGGATGAGCCCAGTTTCACTAAGCGGAATAGCGAGACGGGCAGTGCTCAGGGTACGGGGATTATCATCGATTCTGTTGCGCGTACCGTGACCTATATCCCTGATAGTAACTTCAGCCCGTTCAAGGACCGCTTTACTCTTGAAGTGGAAGACAAGTGCGGTAGCACGTCGTCGGCGGCCACATTCACCATCACCTACCCGGGTGAGCAGGAAGACAACAGCGCGGGTAGCTGGAGTCTTGGCCTGCTCTCCGGCCTGCTATTACTGTTCTGGCGTCGTCGACGCTTTGCGGCGGCGTAGCAGACCTCGCCGCAATAGTTCCCAGATCAGTCCACCGGCCAACATGCTGGCCAGTAAAAGCAACAGTTTGGGGATGTCCACCAGTGTCCAGAAAAGGATATCGATGCTGGTGGGCTCCAGATTCTGAAGCACGATAATGGCCAACAGCAGCACTGCCAGAATCTGCAAGGCCCCTACGGGGTGGGTCACCAGCCAACGCCCTGTTGTCTTGCCACCACGGGCCAACCGAGAGGGCTTGTGTTCTCTGCGCTCATCCATGTCAGACTCCTTTTTTGATTGAATCACTCTCTTTCATCATCCCCATCATGCCAGCCTCGATGGCTATGACCAGACCTCGGCTTTGGTCTTACTCGTACCGCACTGTGCGGCATGCCTATAATAGTTGCGTGGTGGAAAGGAGAAGTGAATGGATATCAGTGCAGGTTGGGATCTGGTGGTGATTGGCAGTGGGCCGGCGGGTGAAGCGGCGGCCATGCAGGCGACAAAGAAAGGCCTGCGTGTGGCCATTGTCGAGGATCAGAAATCTCTGGGTGGAAACTGTACACACTGGGGGACGATCCCTTCCAAGGCGCTTCGTCACCTGGTACGCCAGGTGATTCGTACCCAGCGCAATCCGTTGCTGCGCGGCATCCTCAATCCCCGGGAGGTCCGTTGGCAGGATCTGATCACCCGAACCCGAGAAGTGATTGATTCCCAGGTCCAGGTGCGTACGGATTTCTATATTCGTAACCGGGTGACCGTATTCGGAGGGCGGGGAGAGCTGCTCAGCAACAACGAAGTGAAAGTGCAGGACCGGGAAGGGCGACTGCATCTGCTGAAAACCCGTAATGTGGTCATCGCCACCGGCTCAAGGCCTTATCACCCCGATGACGTGAATTTCGACCATCCACGGATTTACGACTCCGATACGATTCTGACCATGGACCATACCCCAAGGCATATCATTATCTACGGGGCCGGGGTGATCGGGTCGGAGTATGCCTGCATTTTTACCGGGCTGGGGATTCGGGTCGATCTGGTGAATTCACGCCAGCATCTGTTGGACTTTCTGGATACAGAAATTTCTGACGCGCTGAGTTATCACTTGCGTGAGCAGGGCTGCACGATTCGTCAGGATGAAGAATACAAGCGGGTTGTCGCCGATGATCATGGTGTCACTCTGGAGCTGCAGTCCGGCAAGAAACTGCGGGCGGATGCCGTGCTGTGGTGTAACGGCCGGTCCGGTAACACCCAGGACATGGGATTGGAAACCGTTGGCCTGAAAGCCAACAGCCGTGGTCAGCTGCAGGTCAATGAGCGTTACCAGACAGAAGTCGACGGGATCTATGCCGTCGGTGATGTGGTGGGGTGGCCTTCACTGGCAAGTGCCTCCTACGATCAGGGGCGTTTCTGCGCGGCGGCCATCGCCGGAGATGAAGTGCGGCAAGTGACTGATGTGCCCACCGGAATTTATACCATACCGGGTATCAGCAGCGTGGGGCGCACAGAGCAGGAACTCACCGAAGCCAAAGTCCCCTATGAAGTCGGGCAGGCCTTCTTCCGCAATCTGGCCAGGGCACAGATTACCGGTGAGCGAGTGGGCATGCTCAAAATCCTCTTTCACCGGGAAACACTGGCCGTGCTGGGCATTCATTGCTTTGGTTATCAAGCCATGGAGATCGTGCACGTGGGTCAGGCAATCATGCGCCAGCCCGGTGAGCTGAACACCCTGGAGTACTTCATCGATACGACCTTCAACTATCCGACCATGGCAGAAGCGTATCGGGTGGCAGCGATCAACGGGATCAACCGGATAAGACGGTGAAGTAATTAATAATGAATAGTGAATAATTAATAGCTGCGCGGGTCAGTCTTCACTGAGACTCAACGCAAGAGGCCGCGCCCAAGTGCTGACCGCGGCCTTTTGCATTTCAGAAATCTTACGGGCTATATCGCGCGTTATTAACTATTAATTCTTAACTATTCATTATCTCTGTTGCTTTCCCGCCTCCATAAAGAATTCCCTATTACGCTGTCGTGACTGACTGCTTTTCCGTATCAGCACATAGGTGGCGCCACTGCCGCCCTGATTCTGGGGGGCGGAGTGATAGGCAAGGACCAGATGGCTTTCCTCAAGCCAATGCATGACATAGCTTTTGAGAAAGCCCGGGCGTTCACTGTGCACGCCTTTGCCATGACTGATCAGGACGGAACGCAGGCCTTGCTCGTGGGCTTTCACAAGAAAGGTCTGCACCCGGTCTCGGGCGTCCATCAAACGTACCCGGTGCAGGTCCAGCACGTCCTGGGCGTCGTACTTTCCCAGTCGTAATTTACGGTAAACCCCTTCCTGAACACCGTTTTTCTTCACACCGACTATGTCGGTGGGGCCAACGGGAGGAACCTGTTCCGGTACAGTGAGGGGATTGTTGTCCTTGCGATCATCCATGGCAGCGGCGCGGCGAAGCTGTTCGCGCAGGCTGTCCGGTCGCTTGGCGCGGGGCAGAGTTGCCCGATTATCCGGCTTGATCGGTGTCACATCCGCCATTTCCTGGCGGAACAGATCATCGTCATTGGTGGCCATGGGACTGCTCCACAAAACCCGTTAGTTCATGCTTGCATGGTACACAAAGCGGGCAGAAACTGGCAGTGAGCCCCTTCCCGAGAGGTAGTTATGGAGCGACGACGTTTCCGCAGGCCTCGACTGAGACTCAATGTGCAGGCTTCCATCCACCGACAGCCCGTGGGGCATGTTCTCAATCTGACCGATGAAGGGCTTTGCCTGACCGGTCGGGGCACGCCGCCACAAGGCTGCCAGCCCCTGTTGCTGCAATTACCCCTGACTTTATCGGGTTGCCGTGAATTGACGGTGATGGCGGAGCCCCGCTGGCATGATTATTTACCCAATGGGCATTGGCGTGGCGGATTCAAACTGCAGTCGGATGCAAAAACCGCCGCCGCATTGACCACCCTTGCCAGCCGTTACGGTGATAATTAGTCAAAAAGGGGGAACCGGGGCCTCATCCGTGAAGCCCGGTTTTCAGACCATGAGGCGAATGCCTCAGGGGAAGAAACGCGTTTCAGTAAGGGCGTGAATCGCGACCGTCACGTGATTCACTCTTTTCCTCTGAATCGTGCCGATGTCGCTTGGCATCGCGTTTGCGACGTTCACGTTCGGCGCGCTTGTGCTCTTCTTTCCAATCGTCCGGTTCATAGTCATCAAAATGTCGACGACCCATGGTGCTGCTCTCTTTCCAGAATTAAAGGGGTTCTCTGTGCTTTATATAGCATTAATCCAGAGAGGGGAGAAGGGGGAAACCCCTGAATAACACCTTGCGTGCTCAGCGTGGTGTGAAGGGGGGCAGGGGCTATGTTTTCTGGCGACGGACAGGGGGAGCCCTTTTCCGGTGTCAAAGCGCCGCAGATCTGCCCTTCAGGTCACCTTTTCCGGGGCTTCAAGGCTGACCCACACCCGCTATTGCGTGTTGACGTTGAAACGCTGATGGAGAGACATCTCTCGATTTCCCTTGAGGGGGTAGCGTCAAAATTGCGCCCCTCGTTACCTTGGCGGAGGGGCGACCAGCCTCAAAGACGGGGCATGCAAGGTGTTACTCAGAGGCTCCCTGGGCGCACCATTTGTTGATGCGCCGGATTGCCATTATCGGCCGTAAGTCTGGTCCAGATAATCGAGAATATCCGCAGACTCGAACAGTTCAGTGCCCGTATTGGGATCGACCAGGTAAGGAACGGCGATACGGCCGGCCCGCTCCATCAGAGCGATGCGGTTTCGCTGACGGGGTGAATAGTCACTGAGAAGACGCCGGCGCATCGGCGGCAACACCCAGTCCTGCCACTGATCCCGTCCGCACTGGCGTAGCAGGTAGGGAAGCTGAAGCTCGGTGAGGCGTTCGCGAACCAGGCGGGCGAAGGGGCTGGCCTCAAAAGAGTAGAGTTCCAGCGCCTGCTCCGGCGTTTTGCTATCCAGGGCGTGCAGGCCCCGTGACGCGCGGGGGAGAGAAGCGGACACCGCCGCGGCCGTGCGCAAACTGCGTACCAGCCAGCGGCGAGGTGCCGGGCGACCACCGTATTCCCGGTAAAGGTAGTCGATGATATCCGCGGATTCGTAAAGGGCAGCGCCGGTATTCGGATCCATCAGGTAGGGGAACTGCTGGCGGCCACCCAGGCGTTCTACCAGGGGACGATAACGCTCCCCCCCTTTGGGACAGGGGAAAATCAGCACATCCAAGTCCAGATCCGTCAATGCTTCACGGACCAGGCGGCAGAACGGGCACCCTTCCATGTCATACAGTTCAAGGGGCTCCTGGGGGGTCTTGCGGTGGCCTTTGCTGGCAATGCCGCGGCCCTGTTGCAGGGCGGAAGCGGCCAGGGAGCGCAGCACCTCGGTGTTATGGGACATAGCGAATTCTCCTGAAACGAATGTCCGGACCTTAGCATCTCTGGGGCGCCCCGCATTGGCCCTTAAGACACCTTGCATATCAAGCGGTTAACCACTGCCCGTTCCGCTCACCCCGGCTGTTAACTCCTGTCATTGAGTGACGGGCGCGGGTAGGGCAATCTCTCGGGTCTACATTTGGCCGGCACCTGTCACTTTGTTACGCATGATCCAACACATGCACAGACAGGTGCTGCCCTTCACAACCCGTCAGCTGAGCTGACATCTGCCTGAGGCAAGAGGAAGGTTCCATGACCGAAGCCTATATTTACGATGCCATCCGTACTCCCCGTGGTCGGGGCAAAAAAGATGGCTCACTGCATACGGTGAAGCCGCTGGACCTGGTGGTCGGCCTGATCGATGAAGTGAAAGCCCGTTTTCCCAATATGGACACCAACCGTATTGATGACCTGTTGTTGGGCGTGGTTACCCCGGTGGGCGATCAGGGCGCCTGTATCGCCAAGACTGCGGCGCTGGCTGCGGGCCTGCCGGATACCGTGGCGGGTTACCAATTGAACCGCTTTTGTGCTTCTGGGCTGGAAGCGGTGAATACCGGTGCCCAGAAAGTGGCCTCCGGGTGGGATGACCTGATTCTGGCGGGTGGTGTCGAAGCCATGAGCCGGATTCCCATGGGCTCTGACGGTGGCGCCTGGGCCATGGACCCGGTGACCAACTACAAGACCGGTTTCGTGCCCCAGGGCATCGGTGCAGACCTGATCGCTACCATCGAAGGTTTTTCCCGCCGTGATGTGGATGAGTTTGCTGCCGAATCCCAGGCGCGCGCTGCCACTGCTTGGGAAAAAGGCTACTTCGGCAATTCCGTGGTACCGGTGAAAGACCTCAACGGCCTGACCGTTCTGGATCGTGACGAGCATGTCCGTGCCGGCACCACCGCCGATGGCCTGGCGGGCCTGAATCCCTCTTTTGCCATGATGGGCGAAATGGGTGGTTTCGATGCGGTAGCGCTGCAGAAATACCACTGGCTGGAAAAGATTGATCACGTTCACCACGCCGGTAACTCTTCCGGCATCGTGGATGGCGCGGCACTGGTCGTACTGGGTAACGAGCAGGTCGGCAAGGATTACGGCATGAAGGCCCGTGGTCGCATTGTCTGCACCGCCATCAGCGGGGCGGATCCCACCATCATGCTGACCGGTCCGGGCCCGGCTGCCAGGAAGGCGCTGGCAAAAGCCGGCCTCAAGGCCAGCGACATCGATCTGTGGGAAATCAACGAAGCGTTCGCCGCTGTGGCCATGCGTTTCATGAAGGACATGGATATCACCCCGGATGTGACCAACGTGAATGGTGGTGCAATTGCCATGGGCCACCCCCTGGGTGCCACCGGCGCCATGATTCTGGGCACCGCGCTGGATGAACTCGAACGTCGCGACAAGAAGTACGCGCTGTGCACCCTGTGTGTGGGCGGTGGCATGGGTATCGCCACCATCATTGAGCGTCTGTAAACCGCGTCGAACGAATTCGGAGAAATGAAATGAGTGAACAAACTGCTATCCGTTGGGAACAGGACGCGGACAACATCGTTACCCTGATTCTGGATGATCCCAATCAGTCCGCGAACACTATGAACGAGCTGTACGGCAAGTCCATGGCCGCCACCGTAGAGCGTCTGGAAAAAGAGAAAGACAACATTGCCGGCGTCATCATCACCTCTGCCAAGAAGACCTTCTTTGCCGGCGGTGATCTGCGTGACCTGCTCAAGGCGAAAAAGGAAGACGGCCAGGTATTCCTGGATAACGTGACCGAGATCAAGCGCCAGCTGCGTGTGCTGGAAACCCTGGGCAAGCCGGTTGTGGCAGCCCTGAACGGTACGGCTCTGGGCGGCGGTCTGGAAATCGCTTTGGCCTGTCATCACCGTGTTGCCATCAACGACAAATCGGCCCAGTTCGGTCTCCCTGAAGTGACCCTGGGTTTGCTGCCCGGTGGCGGCGGTGTCACCCGCGTAGTGCGCATGCTGGGCATCCAGGACGGCCTGATGAAGGTGCTGATGCAGGGCCAGCGGATGAAAGCCGACAAGGCCCAGAAAGTGGGGCTGATCGACGAATTGGCCGCCGACCGTGAAGAGATGCTGGCCAAGGCCCGCGAATGGATCAAGGCCAACCCGAAAGCCCAGCAGCCCTGGGACCAGAAGGGTTACAAGATTCCCGGCGGCGACCCCAAGAATCCCAAGTTCGCCATGAACCTGCCGGCCTTCCCGGCCAACCTGAAAAAGCAGATCAAGGGTGCCAACTACCCGGCCCCGCTGGCGATCATGTCGGCGGCCGTGGAAGGGGCCCAGGTGGATTTCGATAATGCCTCCACCATTGAAGGCCGCTACTTCGTGTCCCTGGTCACCAGCCAGGTGGCCAAGAACATGATCACCGCTTTCTTCTTCAATCTGCAGGCGATCAACGCCGGTGCCAGCCGTCCCAAGGATGTGCCGAAATTCCGCGCCGAAAAAGTCGGTATTCTCGGTGCGGGCATGATGGGTGCAGGTATCGCCTACGTGACCGCTCGCAGTGGTGCCCAGGTGGTGCTGAAAGATATCTCCCAGGAAAACGCGGAGAAGGGCAAGGACTACTCCCGTAAACTGCTCGACAAGGAAATCTCCCGGGGCAAGATGACCGAGGAGAAGAAAGAGCAAATCCTGTCCCTGATTCACGCCACGGCGGATGCCAAGGATCTGGAAGGGGTGGACTTCGTGATTGAGGCGGTGTTCGAGAGCACCGAACTGAAGCACAAGGTCTTCCAGGAAATCGAGGATGTGGTGAAGCCGGATGCCGTGCTGGGTTCCAACACCTCATCGCTGCCGATTACCGGCCTGGCCAAGGGTGTGAAGAAGCAGGACAACTTTATCGGTATCCACTTCTTCAGCCCGGTGGACAAGATGCCGCTGGTGGAAATCATTTCCGGCAAGGACACCAGCCCGGAAGCGCTGGCGAAAACCTACGATTACTGCCAGCAGATCAAGAAGACCCCCATCGTGGTCAACGATGCCCGTGGCTTCTTCACCACCCGCGTGATTGGCACCTTTGCCAACGAAGGTATTGCCATGCTGGGTGAGGGTATTAACGCCCAGTCCATTGAGCAGGCGGCCATGCAGGCGGGTTATCCGGTAGGCACCCTGAACCTGATCGATGAGATCAACATGGAAACTGCCCTGAAGATCGGCAAGGCAGCCCGTGATGATGCCAAGCGTGAAGGCACAGAGCTGCCGCCGGAGCATCCTGCGGAAGTGGTCATGAAGAAAATGGTCGAAGAGCTCAATCGTCCGGGCAAAGCCCAGGGCAAAGGCTTTTACGAATACCCGGAAAACGGCAAGAAGCACCTTTGGTCTGGCCTGAAAGACGCCTTTGGTGGTGACAAGGAAATCCCGTTCGAAGATATCAAGGAACGGATGATGTTCGTGGAAGCCATTGAAGCGGTGAAATGCTTTGACGAGGGAGTGATGGAATCCGTGGCGGACGCCAACATCGGCTCCATCTTCGGTATCGGCTTCCCGGCCTGGACCGGTGGCGTGATCCAGTACATTAACCAGTATGAGGGTGGCCTGCGCGGTTTTGTGGCTCGTGCCCAGGAGCTGGCCAAGCTGTACGGTGATCGCTTCAACCCGCCGGCTTCCCTGGTGGAGAAAGCGGAAAAGGACGAAATCTACAAATAACGTGGATGTCGTCTGTTAAAAAGCCCGGCCCTGTGCCGGGCTTTTTTATGTCTATCCGTTGCTGATACTAGCGAGGTCCAACCCAGAAGTGCGGGTTGCAGGCGACTTCCCAGAGATGGCCATCCGGGTCGGCAAAGTAGCCGGCGTAACCGCCCCAGTCGGTGGGTTGGCCGGGTTTGATCCGTTGTGCGCCGGCTTCACGGGCCTGGGCGAGCAGCTGGTCAACCTGCTGTGGGCTTTCCACATTGTGTGCTATCGCCACTCCCCGAAAACCCTCACCGGCTGCTCCAACGCCCGCATCAGCCGCCAGGTCGTCATGACCGAACAACCCCAGCCAGGTGCCGTTCAATTCAAAGAACGCCACCGGCGCATCGTCGGGGCCGGGGCGGCGAGGCAGGCCCAGGCCCTGTTCATAAAAGCGGATCGCCGTGGCCAGATCCCTGACGCCAAGGGTGATCATGCTGATGCGTGGTTCCATGAAAATCTCCTGTTTGCGTGCGGGGCTTCTGGATCACGCCATGCGTACTCGCGCGGCCGATATGCTTTTCAGGCCTCCTCTGCCGGCGCTTCCAGGCTGACGGGCACTGGTTGTTGCGGTTTTTCGGTGGATGGACATACACTTTCAAAACCGCGCATTCTGTGCTCTGCGAGTGGGGATTGCGACCCAGCCTGAAAGACTGAGCATGCAAGGAGTTATTCAGAGGCTCCCGAGATCACGCTGCCTATTATGCTCAATACGGTATACCCAAGGGAGTCAGCATGGAACTGGACCGCTTTGGTTGGCCCTCAGGACCGACCCTCAACGTGCAGAGTTTGCCAACACGTTTTCCGGACTCTCCGGAGCCGTGCCTGGATACGGCACTGGCCGGCCTGCAAGAATACCAACGGCGACTGTTTGCCAATCGGCGTAATGGGGTGCTGCTGGTTGTGCAGGGTCTTGATGCTTCCGGCAAGGATAGTTTGATTCGCACCCTGGCCGGAGCAATGGATCCGGCCGCGTTCCGGGTGCATGGATTCAGTCGCCCCCTGGGTGAGGAGGTGGACCATGATTTTCTCTGGCGAGTATGGCGGCATTTGCCGGCCAGGGGGGAAGTGGTGGCATTCAATCGCAGTCATTACGAATCGGTACTGGCCGAACGGTTATGGCCGGTCACCGAGCACAGTAGTGATGACTGGCCACTGAAATATGAGGCCATCAACGCGTTCGAACAACATCTGCATCGGGAAGGCACCCGGATCATCAAAATCTGGCTGAACACCTCTCGCGAAGAACAGCGCCGCCGGCTGTTGAAGCGACTGGACAAGCCTCGCAAGCGCTGGAAGTTCGATCCCGCCGATGTGGAAAGCTGGATGGCGAGGGAATCCTATCTAACGCTGGTCAATGAGACCCTGACGGCAACCCATACCCTTCATGCTCCCTGGCATCTTATTCCCAATGATGACAAGCACCGTGCCAGAGCGGCTGTGGCACAGTTGTTGTTGTCTACGCTTCAGGAGCTGGCACCAGAATATCCCCGTGAAGACCTGCAGTGTATCGAGCACTATCGCCGGGAACTGATGAAAACGCATGATTGAGTTGCAGGTATGAACAGTGTGCTGACCATGATTGCCGGGCTGGGGTTGTTCCTGTTTGCCATGCAATTGGTGGAGCAGGCGGTGCAGACCCTTTTCAGCGAAAAGGCCTCACACTGGCTGCAACGGTCCACCAACACCACGCTGAAAGGCGTTGTGGCAGGTGCGTTGATAACTGCCGTGATGCAGAGCAGCTCCCTGGTCGGATTGCTGGTCCTGGCATTCGTGTCGGTGGGCATCCTTCCCCTGCGCCATGCCATGGCAGTGATGCTGGGTGCCAATCTGGGCACTACGGTTACCGGCTGGCTGGTGACACTGCTGGGTTTCAAACTCTCGCTCTCTGCGGTGAGCTTGCCACTGGCGGGGGCAGGTGCTCTTTGCTACGTGCTTTTGCCGAAAGGGCTGTGGCGCTCTGGCGGCCTGTTTTTGCTGGCATTCGGATTGCTGATTTTCGGTCTGGATACCATGAAGGTGGCGGTTGAAGGCGTCGGCCAGCGTTTTGATGTGAGCTGGCTGCAGGGCTACCCACCACTGGTCTATCTGCTGGCCGGCGTGCTGCTGACCGCCATCATCCAGTCGTCGTCGGCGGCCATGTTGATTACGCTATCGGCGCTCAATGGCGGTTTGATCGCCTTGCCGGAAGCCCTCGCGTTGGTGATTGGTGCGGATCTGGGTACCACGAGTACCTTGTTGCTTGGCGCGATCAAGGGCTCCGTGCAGAAGAAACAGGTGGCGGCCTTTCATGTGTTATATAACGTGGGAACGGCCCTGATGGCGTTTTCTCTGATGATGCCTGTATGGCCACAAGTGGCGGCCTGGCTTGGTGTCAATGATCCGTTATATGGCCTGGTGGCCTTTCATACCGGTTTCAACCTGATCGGGATCGTCGTTTTCGCGCCGTTTCTGGCCGCCATGGAAAAGGGGATTGAGAAACACATTGGTAAGCGAGCACATCATGACCTGTTTGCCGATATCAGCCCGCAATCGGTGGAGCCGGCGTTACTGGTGCTGAGTCGTGAGACGGACAGTCTCATTGAGCGGGTCCGCAACTATTGCCGTTACCCCCTGCAGGGGCGTTCCTTGTCGCGTTTCCTGGAGGAGTATGAGCAGGTAACAGATCAGGAAATGCAGTTGGCGGATTATGCCAACCGGCTGGCTCAACAGACCCTGACCGAGGGACAGGAACAGCGCCTCCAGCGGCTCCGGGCTCGGGTTCGTGAGGCCGTTTATGCCTTGAAAGCGTTGAAGGATGTGGCCGATGATCTGGCGCTTCTTGCAGAAAGCCGGGACCCAGGTCTGAAGGGATTCAGTGAGCAGATTTTGCTGGCGCTGGACCGGCTTTACCAGGCATCGCCCGGCGCCGAGCTGGCGACTGAGCATCGTCTGGCCATGGAGAAACTCCAGCGTGAGGCCTATTCGCTGGTCTCTGGCGCTCGTTTACGGGGTATCAGCGTGTTGAATCTGGCCCGGGAAGTGGATGAGAGCGGGCGGCACTGGTTACGCAGTCTGGCGGTGACAAATGACGTTAGGCAATGAGGGCTGAGGTCAAGCGGAGGCGTCAGAGGGGGCAAGGTTGTCGGCAGCTAACTGGCTGAAAGCCATTTCCAGCCAGCGCCGCAATTCACTGGGTCGCAGGGGTTTGGGCATCAAGGTCTCGCCGCCAGCGTCCAGGCATTGTTGCCGATAGGATTCGCTGTTGTTGCCGGATATAAAAAGGATGGGAGTATGGCCATTCTGGTTGCGGATTTCCCGGGCGACGCTGAAGCCGTCCAGAGACGGTAGTTCCACATCCAGAATCAGCAGATCCACCTTTCGTTGTCGAAAAAGGCGAAGCGCCACCTCACCGTCGGCGGCCAGCACATATTCATGGCCCAGCTCTTCAATGATGCGGCAAATGATCAGACTGACAGCTTTATTGTCTTCGACAACGAGAACATTCATGAATGATTTTGTAACGTAATGACGGGTGGATAACAAGGGTGAAAGATGCGTCAAGGCGATTTTTGTTATTTCCACGTACAATGGCACGGTCGGACCGGGTAAACACTATGTCAATTATAGCGAGTTTCTTTATTATTGACGGCCCGGATTCCGTGCTGAGGATTCGAGAGACAAGCCCGTTGGACAACAATGATGAACGGGTAACCATTTCAGGATACTGAATAAGCGGTTAAGCCGTTTTTTGGCATTGCCAGCGGTGTGAGGGTGGCGGTCGATGTACCAGCGCAGAACAATCAATATCAATCGCGTCGTAAAATTGCTCCAGGGGGCGGCCCGGTCTGGTGCCAGCATTCCCGATCTGTTGGATCAGTGCGACATTCCCCGACAGTTGCTCGATGACCCGAACGGGAGCATTGAGCGCGACACCTTTATAAAGATGATGCTGCTGATCATGCAGCAGACCCAGGACGAGTTCCTCGGTTTCGGCCAGGGGCGCAAATCCAAGCCCGGCACCTTTTCCATGATGGCCCATGCGGTCATCAATTGCCCGACCCTGGGGGCAGCCGTTGAGCGGGGTATCCGTTTTTACGATTTGTTCGAGCTGAGCATGTATTCTCGCATTACGCGAGAAGGCGACATCGCCAGGTTGGTGGTTCACGCGGACCCCCGTCTGGATTTTCGGGAAGTGATCATCGAGACCTCCCTGTTTGTGTGGCTGCGCTTCATGAGCTGGCTGGTCGGCAAGGCCATTGAGCCGAAACTGGTGAAACTGGATTACACCGATGTGAGAAACGACGAAGAACATCGTTTCCTGTTCGATTGCCCGATTGAGTACAGTGCCGACGAGAGTTCGGTGACCTTCCGGGCCGACTTTCTTGATCTGCCGCTGGTGCAGAATGAGTTGTCCCTGTCCAAGTTCCTGAAGGATTCCCTGACCCAGCTGTTTAACGGCAATATTCATAATGTGGGCCTGCCAGCGCAGATACGGGCTATTATCTCCAACGAATACGGCAACAGTTTCCCCGATTTCACGGAAATCTGCGGTAAACTCAACATGACGCCGCAAACCCTGCGCCGGCGGCTGAAAGAGGCCAATACCAGCTACCAGGAGATCAAGGATTCCATCCGCAAGGATGCCTCGGTCTACTACCTGTCCAAGCCGGATCTGAGCATTGATGAAATTGCCCTGTTGATGGGCTTCAGCGAGGCCAGCTCTTTCCACCGTGCTTTCAAGAAGTGGACGGGCAAGACCCCATCCAGCTTCCGTAAGGAGCACTTCGGCGTCAGTCAGTAATTTGTGCCGACCCGTTAATTCAGGACCTGCAATGACAGTGCAAGACGCCAATACGGCGCGCCTGCTGGTGACCTGTCCGGACAAGCCGGGCATCATCAGCGCCGTCAGTACCTTTCTGTTCAATCACGGTGCCAACATCACCGATTTCGACCAGCATTCCAGCGATGCCCGTGGCGGCACCTTCTTTTTGCGGCTGGAATTCCAGACGCCGGAGCTGGACTGTTCTCGGGAGGCCCTGCGGAACAACTTTGCCAGCCGGGTTGCCGAACCCTATGGCATGCAGTGGCAAATCAGCTATGCCAGCGAGAAAAAGCGCATGGCGGTGATGGTGTCACGCCATGACCACGTGATCATGGACCTGTTGTGGCGTACCTCCCGGGGCGATTTGCCGGCCACCATTCCCATGGTGATCAGCAACCATGAAGACCTGCGCGGCGAAGTGGAGCGCTTTGGTATTGAGTATCACCATATTCCTGTCAGTGGCGACAACAAGGCCGAGGCGGAAGCCAAGGCATTGGCGCTGCTCGAGGGCCAGGTGGATGTGATCGTGCTGGCACGCTACATGCAGATATTGAGCAGCGATTTCGTTTCCCATCACCCGCACCGCATTATCAATATCCACCATTCTTTCCTGCCGGCCTTTGTGGGGGCGAATCCCTATCAGCAGGCCCACGATCGGGGCGTCAAACTGATTGGTGCCACCAGCCATTATGTGACCGAAGATCTGGATCAGGGGCCGATCATCGAGCAGAACGTGCAGCGGGTAAGCCATCGCCATTCCGCCGAGGAGCTCAAATCGCTGGGGCAGGATGTGGAGCGTCAGGTGATGCTGCGAGCGGTCCGTTGGCACCTGGAAGACCGGGTGATCGTGGATGGCAACAAGACCGTGGTGTTTGTGAAGTAGCAGCAGACGATTGTCTGCTGTGGGATGAAAAGGCGTGGCGCGGTTGGAGCCTTGCAAACAAAGGCCCCAACCGCGTTTTCCAATCAGTTGGAAAAACGCAGCCCGACACCAAAGGTGCCATAGTTTTCGGATTCCAATTGCGTTTGGCGGTAATCCGCGGTGACGGACAGCTTGTCCAGAACCGGGATGGCCAGGCCTACGCCGAGATAAGGGGCGATACCACTTTGGCTGTCGTTGCTTGGGGCTTCCCTCAGCGTCACCAGGGAGTCGCCATTATTATCCAGCAGGATGCGCTGTTGGCGATTCTCCAGCTCGAAATCGTAGATATAGGCGCCGCCTTTCAAGTACACCCAACGCTTGGTCTGCCACAGGAGCCCTACAGTGAAGCCATTGATCTCCAGCGAGTCTTCTTCCTTAATGCGGACATTGCTGGCACCAGCCTGCACTTCCGACAACGTCGGCGTCCTTACGAATTCGCTGTCGATGGAATCTTTGCTCTGACGCAGGAAGCCCGCCTCCAGTCCCAGCCGAGAGTCTCCACCGATATCAACGCTGTTGAGCCACATGCCCAGACGAATATCCAGGCCGTCGGTGGTATCAAAGCCGTAGGGCGCCAGGTCGGCGCGCAGCATCTGCGCCTCGGCGTAGAAATCCACATCCGGTGGCGCCAGTTCCTCTTCAGCGTGTACAAAGGGGGAGAGCAGGGCAGCGCCAAGGCCCAGGGTCAGCGGCAATATTGTTTTCATTATTGATCCAGCCGTTGTGATAAGGACAATGTGCCACATTGTAACCACCGCGAGACCGACATGCACAGTGACTTGCAGCACGCCCATGATGAAACCCTGCTGGGGTTGTGCCGACCCGGCTTCGAGAACGACCTGGCTGCGGAGCTGAATTACCATGCGGCTGAGCAGATGGTCGGCGGTTATCCCCGTACCACCCCGGACAGCGGCTATGTGCTCTGGCACAGCCAGCAGGGCTCCATGGCTCCACTGCTGCAGAGTGGGCTGATTTTTGCCCGCAGTCTGAGCCTGGCCGAGGGGCAGTTTGTGAATATCGGCGATGACAGGATCGCCGAGCTGTGGCCATTACTGAAACAGGCCGCGCCTTTCCGTGAAGTGTTTCTGGAGCACCCTGACACCAACGACGGCCGGGAAATGCAGCGGTTTCTGCGTGGCTTTCGCAAGGCGCTGGAACCTCGCCTGAAAAAAGCCGGCCTGTTGAAAGCCAATGCCCAGCAACGGGTACATCTGTTCTTTAGTGATTCCCACAATGGCTGGGTGACCAGCAGCCCGACGTCGGTGCCGCTTGCCGAAGGCGGGGTGCGGCGGCTGAAACTGCCGGCCGAAGCGCCCAGCCGATCTGCCCTCAAGGTGGAAGAGGCGTTACTGCGCTTTTTCGGTAGCACCGACAGCCTCACTGCGAAAACGGCTGTGGATCTGGGTGCCGCGCCGGGAGGCTGGAGCTGGCAACTGGCCAGGCGCGGTATCAAGGTTCAGGCAGTGGATCACGGCAAACTCGATGGGCGTCTGCTGGATGAATACCCGGTAGAGCATATTCATGGTGATGCCTTTACCTGGCGGCCCCGCAGCAGTGTGGACCTGGTGGTCTGCGATGTGGTGGACAAGCCGGCACGTACCCTGCAGCAGATGGAAAAGTGGCTTACCCAGGGCTGGTCGCGGGCTGCCCTGTTCAATCTCAAGCTGCCCATGAAGCGCCGGTTCCAGGAAGCCTGGCAATTGCTGGAAAAGCTGACCGCTGCCATGGAACGTCATGAGCATCTGGGTGTACCCGAGATCAAGGCTGCCCAGCTCTATTATGATCGTGAGGAAATCACCGTCTGGGCCGCCTTCCACCGGGATTACTGATCATGTCAGCCCCCCGTGCCACCCCGGCACTCTTTGTCACTCTGGGCATGCTCTACTTTGCCCAGGGCCTGCCCGCCGGGTTGTTGGGCAAGTCCATGCCGGCCCTGGCCAGGGACGCAGGCCTGTCGCCGGAATGGATTGGCCTGCTGGCGTTGCCGGCGCTGCCCTGGGCACTGAAGTTTCTCTGGGCGCCCTGGGTGGACCGCTGGGGCAGCGGCAAGCCCAATCACCGCAAGCGCTGGATTCTTGCCTGCGTGTTTGCGGTAATGCTGGTGTTGGCAGTCACTGCCCTGTTTCCCCGCGAATGGTTGTTCGGGCCCGGCTTTGCGTTGCTGGTGGTGCTACTTTTCCTGCTCAACCTGTTCAGCGCCACCCAGGATATCGCCACTGACGGCCTGGCCACGCGCTTGCTGACACCGGACCTGCGTGGGTTAGGTAACAGTATTCAGGTGAATGGCTACAAGATTGGCATGATTCTCGGCAGTGGTGCCCTGTTGATCATGGTCGGTCACTGGGGCTGGCAGGGTACTCTGGCCAGCCTGATGCTTGCCCTGTTGCTGGTGGCGCTGGTTGTCTGGCGGTTTCATGAACCACCGGAGCAGATCCGGCCCCGCCGACCGGTGACGTTACGCTGGTGGCGCCGGCAATTGACCCTGTTCTGGTGGCGCCCGGGTATGGCCGTTTGGTTGATCATTCTGCTGGGCTACAAGGTCGGTGATGGTTTTGGTACACGTATGATCAAACCCTTTCTGGTGGACCGGCAATGGACGCTGGAAGCCATCGGTCGTCTGGATCTGGTGTCATCCCTGGTGGGGCTGGCCGGGGCGGCGCTGGCCGGGGTGTTGATGATGCGCCTGTCGCGCAAACTGGCCCTGTTCGGGTTTGCCGGGTTGCAGGCCCTGTCTTTTTTGGGTTGGTGGGCGGTGGCCAGCAGCCCGGCGGATCATTGGATCTGGCCGGTGGCGCTCTTCGAGCAGTTCGCCGATGGCCTTTCCACCGTGGCCCTGTTTGTGTTGATGATGGACTACTGCCGCAGTGGCCATGAGGGAAGTGACTACACCATGCAGGCGTCAGTGCAGTTGTTTGCGGTGGGGGCCTTTACCCTGGCCAGCGGCTTCAGTGCGGCCTGGCTGGGATATGCTGGCCATTTCCTGCTGGCTGCGATTCTCTGCACAGCCGTTATAATGGCCGCCTTTTTCTGGCAAGCGCCTCTTGTTGGCAACGCAAAAAAGGTAACTCCATGAGCCACGACGCCCAACACCACCTCGACGCCACCGGCCTGCTGTGTCCGGAACCGGTAATGATGCTGCACAACAAGGTGCGTGACATGGACCCCGGCGAGGTTCTGGAAGTGCGAGCCACCGACCCGTCCACCGAACGGGACATTCCCAAGTTCTGTCAGTTTCTTGGCCACACCCTGCTGGGGCAGGAGCAGGAGGGCGAGCTGTTTGTGTATTGGATAAAGAAGAAGCAGTGAACAGTTAATAGTTAACAGTGAATAGTTGCGCGCCCAAGCGCATTGAAAGTTGAACGCAAAGAGGCCGCGCTCAAGCCATGGGCGCGGCCTCTTGTGTTGTGGATTCTCTCACGGATCAATCCGCGTAGCTGTTAACTATTAACTGCCTTTCAACTCCTTGCCAGCATTGCCACCGCCGCCAGCGCCTCCGGATCTCGTTCTTTGAGTTTGTTGGCGATGCCGTGCTGGAAGAAGTAGCGGAAGTCCGGGAGTTGCTGGGCCTGAATCAGGCACTTGGCGCCGGGTAGCACTGGGGTTTCCATGGAGCCGGATTCGTCGGCCACCATGGCGGCCAGGGTGCCGTCTGCGGTCAGCCGCCAGCTCACCACTTCCATCAGGCTGATGGTGTGGAAGTCGTCCTCGGAAAACACAGCATGAGTGCCGATGGTATCGGGGATTTCCTGAATCGTCTGGTGGCCGGGCTGGGGCTTGCCGAAGAAGCCCAGTGCCGCATCCAGCTCCTGCACCTTGTGCTCCGGGGCATCAATAAACAGGTAGTCGCTTTCCGGCAGGCGGTAACCTTCCCAGCGTCCGTTCAATGGATCCGCCAGGGCCATGGCGGTCACCGGTTCTTTCAGCCAGGGTACCATGGCCACAGTGTCGCCATTAGCGAGACGGGCCCAGGCCAGAATTTTCAGTGAGAAGAGTTTATCCGGGTGATGATCATTGGCGTACAACAGCTCAATGCCATCGTATTCCGGGGAGAGACGCAAAATGGGGGGCTGTGCCGCTTTGCGGCGTGGAGAGAAAGGAACCACATTGTTCCCGCCAGGGTGTTGCCGGTGAGCCTGAGTCATGGGCACCTCCCGGTACAAGTCCTTGGCGCCGCCAGCCCGACACACAGTGTTCGTTCTGCACGGCCCGTTAATTCACGTTAGCCTGTACGAGGCGGCCATGCAAGCCGCTGCAGATAACCGGCTTATTGTGGAATTCTTCTTCAGGAGGCGAGTGTGCAGTGTGAGTATTATTTTGCCTATGGCTCGAACATGAATCCGTCCCGCATGGCGGTGCGGGGGATGCAGTATCGGGATTCCATGGCGGCGCGGCTTGAAGGGTGGGCGCTGGCCTTCAACAAGCGAGCCCACGGTCTGCAGGGTATTGCCTACGCCAACATCGTGCCGACGGATGGGGCCGTGGAAGGGGTGTTGTACCGCTTGCGCGATCACCAGGAAATCGAGCGAATGGATCCCTATGAGGGTCACCCGGTGCGTTACCGGCGTGAATGCCTGCCGGTGCAGACCGGCGCCGGTGAAGTGCTCACCTGGGTTTATATTGCCAACGCCGACTGGCAGGCGGAAAACCTGAAACCGGAGCGCTGGTACCTCAACCATTTGCTGAGCGGGCGGCCCTGGTTGAGCGACAGCTATTATCGACGTTTATTGCAGGTCCCGGTCTTTGAACCCTGACAACCAAGGATTAACGTGCAAAACCTGAATGCTCAGGTATCCTGCCCCGAAACTGTGTTCGCGTCTCGTAGGGTGCACTGAGCCTTAGGCTCAGTGCACCCTACGGAGATGTCGGAGGTAAAACGTCAGTGGGCGGTGACAAGGCCTGCCGCATCCGCCAGCGCAGCCGCCATCCCAGCAGAATCGCCGCCACGGTCAGGCCCGCCACCAGGCCGATCCAGAACCCTGCCGGCCCCATGGGTTCGCCGAACCAGTGGGTCAGGCCCAGGCCGTACCCCAGTGGCAGGCCCACACCCCAGTAAGCGAACAGGGTCATGATCATTGGCCAGGCGGTGTCTTCAAAGCCGCGCAGGCAGCCGTTGGCACATACCTGCAGGGCATCGGATACCTGGTACAACGCCGCGAACAGCAACAGATAGGTGGCCAGCTCAATGACGTCCCGGTTATTGGTATAGATATGGGGGATCCAGCCTCTTGCCAGGACCAGCGCCGCTGCCGCTGTCACGCCCACCACGGTGGTGATACAGAGTGCCACCTGCACCGCATGTCGCAGCCCCTGCTCGTCGTGGCGTCCCCTGGCATGGCCCACTCGCACGGAGGCCGCCAGGGAAAAGCTGAGCGGTACCATGAAAATCAGCGAGGTGAAATTCAGGGCGATCTGGTGGCTGGCCACGATCTGGGCGCCCAGGCTGCCAATCAGCAGGGCAATCAC